>Ga0302300_1001918_pt1 | contig 11249 bp, 8 predicted proteins | sample III_Palsa_E1_1_FD_198756 | JGI IMG/M metagenome (GOLD analysis project Ga0302300, IMG submission 198756) | Peat permafrost microbial communities from Stordalen Mire near Abisko, Sweden - III_Palsa_E1_1 | ecosystem: Environmental > Terrestrial > Soil > Palsa > Peat permafrost | place: Sweden... | reverse complement strand
ACGGCCATGGATGAATTCCAAAGCGTGGACATCGTGATCAATAACGCCGGCTACACTTGGGACAACGTGGTGCAGAAGATGAGCGACGAGCAGTGGCAGGCGATGATCGACTGCCATCTGACCGCGCCATTTAGAATCCTGCGCGCTACGCAGCCCGTCATTAAAAAGCTCAACGAGGCGGACCGCGAAGCCGGGCGCCGAGTCGTGCGCAAGATCGTGAACATTTCCTCGATTGCCGGCCTTTTCGGCAATGCCGGCCAGATTAACTACGCGGCGGGCAAGGCTGGCATCGTTGGCATGACGATGACCCTAGCCAAAGAATGGGGCCGGCTCGATACGACCGTGAACTGCGTTGCATTCGGATTCATCGAGACGCGGCTGACCGTCGCGGCAGACAGCGGCGCCACGGCCACCATCGAGGACCATGAGATCAAGATCGGCATCAACCGCGAACTGAAGGAAAGTATCCTGCGGACCATCCCACTAGGACGAACGGGCACGCCGGAAGACGCGGCGGGCGCGATCTATCTTTTTTGCGCTCCCGAGTCGGACTACATCAGCGGACAGTGCTTGCTGTGTAGCGGAGGCGTCACCGGAATCTGATCCTATGTACAGCAAGGAATACATAATTTCGAGGACCGCGGCGCAACGTCCAACGCGATTGGGATGCGTTGAAGGGTTCGAACGCATGGGGATCGAAATCTATCTGGGGCTGCGCTACGCCGAACCCGTGCAGCGTTTCCTACCATCCATTGTCGCCACGACGCCCTGGCAGGGCCGCTATGACGCCACTCGCTATGGCGCGATGGCATTGCAAGCCGCGGTCGTTGAAGAAGTCTACGGTCCCCAGTTAGATGCGCCTTTTTCCGAGGACTGTCTGTTCCTCAACATCCACACACCGCAGGCGCCGGCGTTGACTCCGCGCCCAGTGATCGTGTTTATTCACGGCGGCAGCTTCACCGCCGGCAGCGGCAACTTCTACGATGGCACGGCGCTAGCGCTGGGTGCCGATTCGGTAGTGGTGTGCATCAACTATCGGCTGGGCATCTTCGCTGCTTTCGATATCGAATGGCTTGGCACCAAGAGGGATGGCGGCGGCCAGCTCTGGCTAGGCGACCAGATCAACGCGCTGCAATGGGTGCGGGACAACATCGCCGACTACGGCGGCGACCCAAGTCTTGTCACTATTATTGGCGAGTCCGCTGGTGCGGTGTCGGTGGCCGCTCTGTGTGCTGCGCCTGAGGCTGAAAGCCTCGTGCACCGCGCAATGGCATGCAGTACCGGGTATCTGACCACCGATGCCTCCACCGATGTCGTCGGCGTTATCAGCAAGACTCGTCGTTGCAGCCGGACGAAGGCAATCGACTACCTCAAGTCAGCGCCCGCGGACGAGCTGATCGCACTTCAGAAGCGGGGCAAGCAGGTGGTGCCCCGCCCCGTTGCAAATACGCCCTTGTTGCCCGGCCGGATGGAGGACCTGATCCACGCACGCGGCAGCAAGGCAGTACCGCTCATCGCAGGTTATGCCACCCACGAGGGCGCCTCGCTTGAGTTGATGCTCAGGGCTAAGATCAGGCTGCCGTCGCCAATCCTTCGGCTCATTAGTCACTTGATCGCACGCGCTGTGGCAGCGCATGGTGCGAAGGGCAAAGCCAATATCAAGCCCTACCTTCGGCGGTTGAAGAAGGCGGCAGGCATACGGGGTTTCGGAGCGGCGTTCAACGATCTGGTGTGGACGGATGGCTTTCGCCGTGGAGCTCATGAATACGCGGAAGCAACGGCATACTCCGGCGCAAAGGCCTACATCTACGTGATGGACATTCCGATGCGCTTTGCGGGCCAGTCCATACCCTCTAGTCATGGCATCGATCTGGCGCTGACTTTCAACGTCGGCGATGACCCCGAGGCCACGGTGCCTCCCTTCGCCGACCATCCGAACGCGAATGCACTGGCACGCCGCTGGGTACGCATGCTCGGGCACTTCGCCCGCCACGGCGAATCTGGTGATGCGCTGGGCGACTGGCCGGTCTACGGAGCACAGACGCGATTTTCGATGCGCGTGAGCGGGGACGGCTGCGTTGTCCAAGACGATGTCGACCGCCTGTATCGCGAGCAGGTGTGGGACCGCGTTCCGTGACATCGAATATCCGCGCTGGGTCCGGCTAACAATGGGGCGTATAACCGCTTAGACCACCCCGAGCAGGACGTGCCGAGCGCATCGTGTCAGGCGATGCGAAACCCGCATACCTCAGAACTTGCCGGCACGAAAATCGGCGATCGCCTCGTGGATCTGCGCCTGCGTGTTCATCACGAACGGGCCATAGCGCGCGACCGGCTCGTTCAACGGGCGACCGGCGACCATGATCAGGCGCGATGGCGTGTCGCCGCCCTTGAGCTGGATGCTGTCGCCGTCGGAGAACACGCCCAGCTCGCTGCGCTTGAGCTGTTCGCCGCCGACCAGGGCCGCTTCGCCATCGAACACGTAGGCAAAGCCGTGATGACCCTTCGGCAGATCCAGCGTGAGCGCGGCACCCGGCTGCAGGCTTACATCCAGATACACCGGGTCGGTGGCAATGCCTTCGACCGGACCGGTCGCGCCGCCGATCTCACCAGCGAGCACGCGCACCTCGACGCCCTCGGCGGGATGCACGACCGGGATGTTTTCCGGCGCGATGTCCTGATAACGCGGCGCAGTCATCTTGTCCTTGGCCGGCAGATTCACCCAGAGCTGGAAACCCCACATCAGCCCGTTTTTCTGCTGCGGCATCTCCGAATGCAGAATGCCGCGACCGGCGGTCATCCACTGCACGCTACCGGGCGTGAGGTCACCGCTGTTGCCATGGTTGTCCTTGTGCAGCATGTTACCGGCGAGCATGTAGGTCACGGTTTCGAAGCCGCGATGCGGATGCTCGGGGAAGCCGGCGATGTAATCACCGGCCTGGTCGGAACGAAACTCGTCCAGCAGCAGGAACGGGTCGAGCATGTCGAGCTCCGGCTGCCCGATGATGCGTTTGAGCTTGACGCCCGCACCGTCAGAGGTATCCATGCCGCGGATACGGCGGGTGATATGGCGATCGGTCATGACTGCACTCCCATAAGGTCTTCCCGCAAGATGGACTCTGCGCGGCACCATGCCAAGAGCGATGCTTGAAACGGATTGTTTCCCCAGTATCCCTAGGCGACGATCAGCGACTGACCGCAATGGGCGCAGAAACGTGCGCTGGGTAATGCAGCCGCGCCGCAGGCGGGACAGAAAGCCGGGGGCTTCGGTGTCTCCGGCGGTGCACTTGTCGTGGCATCGGCAGCCGTCGCGCCACCCATTGCTCTGAGTAGCGCGTCAGGTGCTGCGGGTCGGCCGCCGAGCTGATTCATCGCGCCAATTGCCGCGATCTTTTCGACGTCGCGGCGCGAGGTCGGCATGTCGACACTGCTCTGATCAGCGGCAAAATTCTCCAGCTGCCTGCGCAGCGCGCTGGCGCGATCGGTGAGGCCACGCAAGCCAACGATGCGTCGCTCCGACTCGCTGCCAAAGGTGACCGAATCCACTTCGGCCACCCACACGCGCAGGGTCATGTCGTTGACGCTGACGATGTCCTTCTCGGTGCGCACGCGATCGGTGAACGGCGCGCCGACCGCCGTATGCGAACGTTGGAAGGTTCCATCGATTTCAACCCATGTCATCAGCGAGACGAAGTCGAACCGCGCCCACAAAATGTGCCCGGCGCGCAGGCAGAACAGCGCCAGTGAAAACATGCCGCCGGCGTAGCAGACGTATTTCCACAGAGCCGGTGCCAGCTCACCCATCGTGACCTGATGGGTAAACAGCAGCAATGCGATCGAACCGGCCACGGTATAAAGCACCCCGAGCGCGCTGAGCACGGTCAGCCATCGATAACGCGGTTCGGCCAGCGCGTGCGAGAAACTCACTGTGCGCATGTCATCGCGCGGCATTGGCTGGGTTTCTTCCAACAGCTCCCCGTGAAACGTACCGTTGTCGCCAATGGTTTGCGGCACGTAGCGCGCGTAGCGGCGGTTGGGAATCTGTTCGATCCAGTTGCGCTGCATTTCGCGATCGAGCTCGACCAGAATCTGGTTCGGCGGCGCGTTCATCGAAACTGTCGCCAGCTCGCAGGCCATGGTGGTCTGCGGTGGCGCCACCATCTGCCGCAGTACGGCGACGAAAAACACCAGCACGGAAACCAGCGCGCACAGCAGCAGAAACAGCGCCTGTCCGCTGAGGTCGATACCACCAAGATTGGGCAACGCGGACGAAATGGCGTGGATCAGCACGGGCGCGAGTATTGCCACCAGCACCAGCACGATCAGCCCGGCCGAACCCAGGTGTGTGCTGGCCTGCGAGCCGCTTTCCAGTGGCTTGAGCAACAGCGCCGCGGCGTAGACGAAAAAGAACAGCCCAAGCCAGGCCATATCTTTTTCGCTGAGTACGCCGAGCAGCGATACCAGCAAACCCAGCAGCACCACGGCCAGGGTCAGGCCGGTGCGAAACAACCGCTGCGCCACCCACTGGATGCGCTGCGGCGCCCAGATCAAGGGACGCACCAGGCTGTAAAGCAGGCCATTCAAGGCGCCGGTCGGCTCATCAACCGAAATGGCGCCGCCGCGAATCGTCGACTTCAGCGCCACCGCGCCGACTAGTTCGCCTAGCTGGGCATCGGCCAGTTCACCAGCCAGCCCAGCCGGCTTCCCGCGACCGAAGAAGAAACGCAGCCGGCTGAGCCCGACCGCCGCATGCTGGATACCCGCCGCGAGCATCGCTACACCTACGATGATTGGCGCCAGCGCCCAGCCGCCGATATGTGCGTAAAGGCCGGTGCGGCCCTGAAAAATCGCGACGAGGCCTCCGCCGATCAGAACCGCGGCAGCGATGAAGCGGAAAACATTTTCCACACGGAAAGGGTTGGGGAAATCCAGCCCTTTGGCGCTGGAACCGTATTCATAAGCCATGGATCTTCCTTATCAATACGGTCCGGATTCAATACGGCGCGGGTCAGTGCGTTTGGCAAATAGGTGAACGCGACAAATCCGAATCAGTGCACCCAATGACCGCTGCGCTGACGCGGCGGGGTGGTGTCATCGTCTTTAGTGTCTGGCGCCGTCTGCATCATCGCCTCCACCTCAGCCTCGGTGGCCGGCTTGGTCTGCCAGTATTGATTGACCGCACCCAGCACCGCGGGCACCTGTGACAGGCATTCGTCGTATTCGTCGTCGCTGAGTTTCTCAAACTCGGTGTCGGCGCTGAGAATGCCTTCGTCCACCGCCAGTGCCATCACCGGACCCAGCAACTCCATCAGCTGCGGGTCCTCAGACAGACGGTTTTCCCATAGGCTGGCGCGCAGATCGATGCCGCGGCTGAAACCCTCACACCAGCCGGCGGCGGAGAGCATCGGGCCGGTTTCCAGCTCCACTTCGCCGAGGATCGGCTCGTACGCTTCGACGTCGAGTTCGGCGGTGATCGAATCGTTGAGCTTGGCCAGCAGGGCCAGCACGCGGTTGCCTTCGTCTTCGTCGGCAAACGGTTCGTGCAGCACCTCGGGCAGCCACTCGTCCGGCAGCACCAGCAGCGGCCCGACCGCGAGCGCGCTCAACAGACCGTGCACGCCGTCGAGCAGCAGGTCGCCCTCACCGGTGTGGGCGCGCAAGTAGCGGTCCAGCTCGTCCAGTTCGTTGTCGTCCAGCGAGCTGGGCCATTCGGTTTTCGTTGTCATGTCAGATCTAGTTCCAGCAGCACCGGTGTGTGGTCGGAAGGGCGCTCCCAGCGTCGCGGTTCGCGGTCGATGGTGGCGGCCTTCGCTATCGATTTCAGAGTATCGCTGATGAGGATCAGGTCAATACGCAGGCCAAGATTGCGACGAAATCCGGCCTGTCGATAATCCCACCAGCTGAAGTGTCCGGCCTCGGCTTCGAACAAGCGGAAGCTGTCGTGCAAGCCCAGCGCGGTGATGGCCCGCAGCCCGGCACGCTCTGGCGGTGAACAGAGAATATCTTCTCCCCAGGCAACCGGATCGTAAACGTCGCGGTCGTCCGGGCAGATATTGAAATCGCCCAGCACAATCAGTTTCGGATGGCGCGCCAACTCGCCTTCGAGAAAATCCCGCACCTTGGCCAGCCAGTCCAGCTTGTAGGCGTATTTCTCGTCACCGACCGCCTTGCCATTGACCACATAGAGATCGACTACGCGCAGATCGCCGATAGTGGCCGCCAGAATGCGTCGCTGTGGATCGTCCAGCCCAAGAATATCGGTGACGATATCGCCGAGCGGCCCGCAGGTTTGCTCACGCGCGAGAATCGCCACGCCGTTATAGGTTTTCTGGCCGGAAAAAACCGCGCGATAGCCGGCTGCCGCCAGCTCATCCACCGGAAACTTGCCGTCTTCCAGCTTGGTTTCCTGCAACGCCACGATGTCCGGCTGCGCATCAGCCAGCCACTGGGTAAGGTGGGGCAGGCGCACTTTCAGCGAATTGACGTTCCATGAAGCGATTTTCATGGCGATATTGTATGCGATGGACTGGAGCCAGCCTTGTCTGTTTCGGCAGTACTGATGACACGGCAGCATTGCTGTAGCCAGACGGTTGCGCCACCGCTGCAACTCTTCGGCCGAGGTCCAACGGCACGAAAACGCCGCCAGCACCTGGGAATTGGCGCTACCAAAACACGAAATTGGTGCGAATTCGCGCTATCGACGGAGAAAACTGGCCGAAAGCCGGAATTACGGTGTATGCTGGACAAGCAAGACCTCGGGGAAACCCTAAAGGTTCCTGCTCATACTGCGGTAAAGTGCTATTCGCTCCGAGCCGCAAACCATCACTGCTTCAAAGGTAATGTTACATGTCGGATCGTCAGAGCGGTACAGTCAAGTGGTTCAACGACGCCAAAGGTTTTGGCTTCATCACGCCGGAAAGCGGTGATGACCTGTTCGTGCATTTTCGCGCGATCCAGGGCACGGGCTTCAAGTCCTTGCAGGAAGGTCAGCGCGTCACGTTCGTAGTCACCAAGGGCCAGAAAGGCCTGCAGGCTGAAGAAGTCCAGGTTGCCTAAGTCCTTCGGACTTTAGCGATTTGAAAAGCCCGCTTCGGCGGGCTTTTTTTTTATGACCATTGAATGGCCGGTACACCGGAAATGCAGGAGCGATTTCCGGTGTCATGGATAAAAGTTGGCGGCCAAGTCACGGCTCCCTATTGAGCCGCGACGGTTGATCTCGATTACACCAGACCGTGACTGCGCAGCAAGGCTTCCGGCTCCGGCTTGCGTCCGCGGAACGCAGTAAAGCTCTCCAGCGCCGGGCGACTCGCGCCCACCGACAACACCTCGCGACGGAAACGATCACCGGTAGTACGATCAATCGCGCTGCCGCTTTGCTCGGCCTGCTCCTCGAATGCGCCGAAGGCGTCGGCGGACAGCAGCTCGGCCCACAGGTAGCTGTAATAGCCCGCGGCATAACCGCCGGCGAAGACGTGGCTGAATCCGTGCGGGAACCGCTGCCATGCCGGTGGATACAGTACGGCAACCTGCTTACGCACTTCGTCCAGCACACCCATGGTGCGGGCGCCTTGGGCCGGGTCGTATTCCAGATGCAGGGTGAAGTCGAACAGCGCGAATTCGAGCTGGCGCACCAGGAACAGGCCCGCCTGGAAGTAGCGTGCGGCCAGCATGCGCTCGAACAGTTCGTCAGGCAGCCGCTCGCCGGTTTCGTAGTGACGCGCGAACAGATCCAGCGCCTCACGGTTCCAGCCGAAATTCTCCATGAACTGGCTGGGCAACTCGACCGCATCCCATTCCACGCCATCGATGCCGCCGATCGAGGGCAGCGCGATTTCGGTCAGCAGATGGTGCAGGCCGTGGCCGAATTCGTGGAACAAGGTCAGCACATCGTCGTGGGTAAGCAGCGCCGGCTTCCCGCCAGTGGGCGGTGGAAAGTTGCAGGTGAGAAAAGCCACCGGAAGCTGCCGCTGCTCGCCGTCGTCGAAGCGGGCGCGGCACACGTCCATCCATGCGCCACCGCGCTTGCCATTGCGCGCGTACAGATCGATATAGGCGCCGGCGAACACGCGGCCATTGGCATCGCGCACGTCGTAGTAGCGCACGTCCGGATTCCACACGTCGATGTCGTCGCGCACGGCCAGCGTGATGCCATAAAGCTTGTTGGTCAGCTCGAACAGTCCGTCGATCACCGCCGGCAGCGGAAAGTATGGCTTGAGCTGCTCTTCGTCGAGTGCGTACTGCTGCTGACGCAGCTTTTCTGAAACGTAGCCGACGTCCCAGGGTTCGAGGTTGTCGAGCTTCAATTCATCACGCGCAAATTCGCGCAGGGTGACCAGTTCCTTTTGCGCCACCGGCTTGGCGCGCGCCGCTAGGTCGTGCAGAAATTCCATCACCTCGGTTGGCGATCCGGCCATCTTGGTTGCCAGCGATTCTTCGGCCGCATTGCGGAAACCGATGAGTTGCGACGACTCATGCCGCAGCGCCATGATTTTTTCGATGCGTTCGGAGTTGTCGAACTTGCCGGCATGCGGGCCCTGATCCGAAGCGCGCGTCTGGTAAGCCCAGTACACACGCTCACGCAGTCCACGGTTGTCGGCATAGCCAAGCACCGCCTGCACGCTGGGCTGTTTCAGGGTGACCAGATAGCCGGTGAGTTTTTGATCCTCGGCGTACTGGCGCAATAACGCGCGGCCGGACTCGGGAATACCGGTCAGATCGCGCTCGTCGGTGACGTGCTCGTGCCACGCCTCGCTGGCGTCCAGCACCGCGTTGGAAAATTCGGTGGAGAGTTTGGAAAGTTCAACGCCGATTTCGCGGTAGCGCGAGCGCGCCGGCTCTTCCAGCGCCACGCCGGAAAGCTTGAAGTCGCGCAGGGAATGTTCGACCAGTGCGCGCTCGGGTGCCGGCAGCCGGGCAAAATCCGGCGCATCGGCGAGCGCCTGCACGGCGGCGTAAAGCTCGCGGTTCTGGCCCAGTTCGATGGCATGGTCAGTCAGCTTTTCTTCGGCCGGGCCGTAGACCTTGCGCAGCGCTTCGCTGTCGGCCACCGAATGCAGGTGACCAACCGGCGCCCATGCGCGCGACAGGCGCTGCTCAAGCCGCTCCTGAGTCAGCATCACGGTGGCGAAATCGCGCGGTGCGTCAGACGCGGTCAGCGCCGCGATATCGTCGCGATAGTCCGCCAGCAGCGCATCGATCGCCGGTTCGACGTGCTCGGGAAGAATCCGGGAAAACGCCGGCAGTGTGTCGTCGGCGAGCAGCGGGTTAGCCTGGTTCATGCGCATCTCATGCAAGTTTCCTCAAGGCCTGCAGCGTGGCGACGACCGCGCGCGAAATCAAGCGAAACAAAGCCGCATATGGCCCGCTGGCCAGCCGAAGGGTGTACACCGCGAAGGCTGCCGTTGCGCCGTATTGTCATGATTGGCCCCGTAACATCCTCGCCATGTGGCGAACGGATGTCAGAGAACTGCTGCAACACAGCGCCATGTTCGCGCAGCTGCCGCCCTCGGCGCTGCAAGCGCTGGCCGATGAACTGGTGTGGTTTGGTCTGCCCGGAGGCCGTCCGCTGTTCAAGCCGGGCGAACCGGCGGACGCGCTGTATCTGGTGAAAAGTGGCAGCTTGGGTGTGTTCGACAGTCCGACGGTGTTGCGTCATCTGGTCAGCGCTGGGGAAAGCGTCGGCGAGATCAGCCTGCTCGGCGGTGAGACCCGCGGTCGCATGGTGCGCGCGCTGCGCGACAGCGAACTGCTGCGACTGGATCGGGCCGGGTTCGAACGCGTGCTGGCCTTGCATCCGCATGCGATGCTGGGCGTGGCGCGCACGGCGATTGAACGACTGCAACGACGCGACCGCGGTGAAGAAGCACCCGGCTTGCCGCGCACCTTCGCGGTACTGCCGCTGGACGAAGCCGTGCCCGTTCGCACGCTGACCATGCAGTTGCTGATGGCGCTGGAAACTTACGGCAGCTGCCTCGTGGTCGATGCCGCACTGGGACGCGGGCATGGCAGCGACTGGTTTGCCGCCCGCGAAGCGCAGCACCGCTTCGTGATCTATCTCGATGTACCCGGCAAAGGACATGACGACGATATCTGGCGCGAACGCTGCCTGCGCCAGGCCGACGTACTCCTGTTGCCGGCGTTGGCTGCGCAACCGGCGCGTGACTGGCCCGCGATGGTGCCGGTGCACGCGGCGCGCGTGCGTCATCGGCCACGGCATCTGATCCTGCTGCACGCCGGCCATCAGGTGGCACTGGGTGCGGCGCAACGCTGGCGCGCGGTGTTCAGCGGCGAGCTGCAGCATCACCACATTTGCAGCAACGCCGACATCACGCGGCTGGCGCGGCTGGTCAGCGGGCATGGCCGTGGGCTGGTGCTGGCAGGCGGCGGCGCACGCGGACTGGCCCATCTCGGCGTGCTTCGCGCATTACGCGAAGCGGGCCACGCATTCGATGCGATCGGTGGCACCAGCATCGGCGCGATCCTCGGCGCCGGCGTGGCGAACGGCTGGGATATCGAAGCGATGACCGAGATCTTCCGCCGCGCCTTTGTCGAAGGACGGCCGCTGTCCGACTGGACACTGCCACTACTGGCGCTGACCCGCGGCCACCACGCCTCACGCATGCTGCGTCGCACATTCGGCGTGCTGGATATCGAAGACCTGCAGCTGCCCTATTTCTGCGTATCGACCCGCCTCTCCGGCGGTGGCCAAGCGGTGCACCGGCACGGGCAGCTGTGGTTATGGCTGCGTGCTTCCAGTGCCATACCCGGCGTGCTGCCGCCGGTGTTGCAGCGTGGCGAGGTGCATGTCGACGGCGCGCTGGTGAACAACCTGCCCACCGACGTGATGGCCGCCGACGGCATCGCACACATCACCGCGCTGGATGTGCAGGCCGACATCGCACTGCGCACCAACGTCGAGGAATCGTCCAGCCCGCCCTGGTGGCAACTGTTGTCGCAACGGAAAACCGTGCGTCGACCAGGACTGGTTTCCACCCTGGTGCGCGCCGGCATGGTCAACGGCGAAGAAGCCAGCTTGCGCCGCCGCGCGCAGGCGCAACTGCTGTTCACGCCGCCGCTGGATCACATCGGCATGCTCGACTGGAAAGACTGGCAGCGGGCGATCGACTCGGGCTACCGGCATGCGATCGAGAGGCTGGAGGCAGATGCGAAGTCGGGAATGGATACATCGGGCGACGCTTGAGGCTGATCTTGCTTCGGTCTGTCGGTTCGGCCCAGGTCGCTTAGAATGG
>Ga0302300_1001908_pt1 | contig 11285 bp, 9 predicted proteins | sample III_Palsa_E1_1_FD_198756 | JGI IMG/M metagenome (GOLD analysis project Ga0302300, IMG submission 198756) | Peat permafrost microbial communities from Stordalen Mire near Abisko, Sweden - III_Palsa_E1_1 | ecosystem: Environmental > Terrestrial > Soil > Palsa > Peat permafrost | place: Sweden... | reverse complement strand
CTGGGGAACTTTGCAGGCGGCTGTAATGTGCAGTTTGCCCTTAACCCTGAAACAGAAGAGATCATCGCCATCGAAATTAACCCCAGGGTGAGCCGTTCTTCTGCCCTGGCCTCAAAAGCTACAGGGTACCCCATTGCTAAGATTGCCGCGAAATTAGCCATCGGGTTCAACCTTGACGAACTTAAAAACCAGATCACGCAGTCTACTTCCGCTTATTTTGAGCCCGCACTGGACTATGTGATCGTTAAAATACCCCGTTGGAACTTTGACAAGTTTAAAGGCGCCAACGATACCCTTGGCCTGCAGATGAAGTCCGTGGGCGAAGTAATGGGCATAGGCCGGAGCTTTACGGAAGCCATCCAGAAGGCCTGCCAAAGCCTGGAAAACAATGCAGTCGGACTGGGATATTACGGAAAGAGCATGATGCACGCCGAAGACATCATAGAATATATCAAAGTCCCGAAATGGGACCGCATCTTTCGTATTAAGGATGCCCTCATGATGGGCGTCAGCGTAAAAACGATTGTCCAGGCCACCCTCATAGACCGTTGGTTTATCTATGAGATCCAGAAGATCGTCGATATCGAAAAGCAGATCGCCAAATACAGGCTGGATACCCTTCCCGTGGAACTGCTCAAAGAAGCCAAACGGAATGGATTCAGTGATGAACAGATATCCAGGATTCTCCCGAACGCCACAGAAGACGAGATCTATGAGCAGCGCAAAGCAGCCGGCATCACCAGGGTATTTAAAATGGTGGATACCTGCAGCGCGGAATTTGAGGCCAAGACCCCTTACTTCTACTCCACCTTCGAAGATGGAAACAATGAAAGCAAGGTCACCGATAAAAAGAAGATCATCGTGCTGGGCTCCGGCCCAAACCGCATTGGGCAGGGGATCGAGTTTGATTATTGCTGCGTACACGGTCTCCTGGCCATCAAGGAAGCCGGTTTTGAAGCCATCATGATCAACTGTAACCCCGAAACGGTGTCAACGGACTTTGATATTGCTGACAAACTGTACTTCGAGCCCGTTTTCTGGGAACACCTCTGGGAGATCATCGAACATGAAAAACCATTAGGGGTTATTGTGCAACTCGGAGGGCAGACCGCGCTGAAGCTGGCGGAACGCCTTCATGAAAAGGGCATCCGCATCATTGGTACTTCCTTTGACAATATGGACATCGCCGAGGACAGGGGCCGCTTCAGCGACCTGTTAAAGAAACTCGATATTCCTTATCCGGAATACGGAACGGCGCATAATGTGGAAGAAGCCCTGGAAGTAGCCACCAAAGTTGGGTATCCCGTGCTCGTCCGTCCCAGCTATGTCTTAGGAGGACAACGCATGCGTATCGTCATCAATGAAAGGGAAGTCGAAAGTGCGGTAGTCAGCCTCCTCAAACACCTTCCCGGAAACAAGATCCTTATCGACCACTTTCTGGACCGTTGCCAGGAGGCTGAGATTGATGCCATCTACGATGGAGAGAACTTCCACGTAATGGGAGTCATGGAGCATATCGAACCTGCGGGTATCCACAGCGGGGACAGCCATGCAACCCTTCCGGCCTTTAACCTCACTCCGCTGGTCGTTACAACGATGGAATATTACGCAGAGAAAATAGCCAGAAGTCTGGAAATAAGGGGACTGATCAATATCCAGTTCGCCATCAAGAAAGACAAAGTATTCGTGATAGAGGCCAATCCGAGGGCGTCTAGGACAACACCCTTCATCGCCAAGGCTTACGGTATCCCTTACCTGAATGTGGCTACCAAAATAATGTTGGGCGTCAATAAGTTGACCGACTTCACGTTTGAAAAGAACCTGGAAGGCTTTGCCATCAAAGAACCCGTCTTCAGCTTCGATAAATTCCCGGGTGTCAGTAAAGAATTAGGCCCTGAAATGAAGTCTACGGGAGAAGCCATCCGTTTCATTAAAGATCTGAGGGATCCCTATTTCAGGACCCTGTACAAAGAAAGAAGCATGCACCTAAGCAAATAACGGTATCTATGGACAAGAAAATTCATTCGGCGCTCATTTCCGTCTTTTACAAGGACGGTCTCGATAATATCGTTCGGCAACTCCACCAGTTGGGGGTAACCATTTATTCCACCGGCGGAACTGAACAGTTCATCAAATCATTGGACGTCCCCTGTATAGGAGTAGAAAGCCTGACTACCTATCCCTCCATCCTGGGCGGAAGGGTCAAGACCCTGCATCCTGCCGTATTTGGCGGGATCCTTGGACGGCGGGCCAATGAAACTGATGTAAAGGAAATGGAGCAGTTCCATATTCCCGCCATTGACCTGGTCATTGTAGACCTTTACCCATTCGAAGAAACCCTGCGCAATACCAGCGAAGAGCAAGCCATTATTGAAAAGATTGACATCGGAGGACCATCCATGATAAGGGCGGCGGCTAAGAACCATAAAGATGTCGTAGTGGTCGCGGCCAAAAAGGATTACGCGCACCTGGAGATCTTGCTGAATGAGCAACAGGGAAGTTTTACCCTTGCCCAAAGAAAAGAATTTGCCGCCAGGGCCTTTGAAGTGGTCATGCACTATGATATCGCAATTTCCGGATATTTTACCCCTGCGAGTGTCGCCGCTTTCGGCGGAAGTGGAAGCGGAAACACAGAGCAGGTCCTGCGATATGGAGAAAACCCCCATCAAAAAGGAGTTTTCAACGGAGACCTGGAAAAAATCTTCGACAAACTCCACGGTAAAGAGTTGTCCTATAACAACCTGGTAGACGTGGACGCCGCCCTTCAATTGATTGCGGAATTCGGGGACGACGAGCTGACCTTCGCGATCATCAAGCACACCAATGTCTGTGGCATATCCTGCCGCCCTTTATTGTTAGACGCATGGAAGGACGCCCTGGCGGGAGATCCGGAATCCGCCTTTGGCGGAGTGCTGGTGACCAATGGCATCATCAATAAAGCTACAGCCGAAGCCATTGGCGAGATCTTTTTTGAGGTGCTCATTGCTAAAGGGTTCGAGCCTAACGCGCTGGAAGTATTGCACGCAAAGAAGAACAGGATATTACTTGTCCAGAAAGCCCCATGGAAGGCAACCCACCAATACAAATCGTTGCTGAACGGAACCCTTTCCCAAACGACAGACGAAGGAAACTATGCGCATTGGAACGAAGTAGGAGGAAGAACTTCTACAGCCGCCGAAAAGTCGGACATGGTCTTTGCCAATTTAATATGCAAACATTTGAAATCAAATGCCATTGCGCTGGTGCGGAACAAACAACTGGTGGGTAAAGGTTGCGGACAGACCAGCCGGGTGGACGCATTGAGACATGCTATTGAAAAGTCACACCAGTTCAATTTTGATTTGAAAGGAGCGGTGCTTGCGTCAGACGCATTCTTTCCATTCGATGATTGTGTGAAGATTGCTCACGAAGCGGGGATAACGGCATTCATTCAACCGGGCGGATCAGTAAGGGATAAAGATTCCATTCAATACACGGTGGACCAACAATTGGCAATGGTCATGACGGGATTACGCCATTTCAGGCATTAGGGATAGCCGGCAGATAAGGGGCCTGCTTTTCTTTCATTGCAGGTAATTCTCCAATGCGGAAAAGGTCACCGGTTTTTCCAGGATCTTAACCTGTGCATGAATAACCGGTTCCTGGCCATTCTTAAATGCGCTGATGAGATTGATCCTTATTCCCGGATGCCGGTTTATCATCATAACCACACTGTCCCATCCTATTCCATCGGGTAGGTTATTATCGAGAAAAACCAAATCAGGTTTTGTATCCTGCAATTTCTGCAGCCCTTCTGATAACGTATGTGCTATTTCTACCTCGAAATGTTTTCTGGTAAGGAATTGTTTCATCAGGGAACAGAAATCGATCTCATCATCTATAATCAGCACCTTTTTCATGTGTAATTAATGTCTTTTTCAACGGTCACATGCCGAACTTCGTCGAAGCTTCGTTCCTCGCTTCTCCTCGTTCCTAACCTTCGCTTCGCTCGGTTACCTGCGGCTCGTGTCATCCGTTCATAATTATATTTTTGTTCTGGAATCCGTCCAGGATACCATGACTGTAGAATTTATTCCACACCTGTCTTTATTAAAAGAAGGCAATTATCCTTCAACCAGGATTCCATTATATAATATTAAATAGTCGTGCCAATAAAGTACAGGATGCCAAATTTTATATGGGTATGGCCGAAGTCAGTAGCCAGTAATTGCGGATCTGGTCGATGATCTTGAGCAAAAGCTCAAAGCTGGAGGGTTTTACGATGTAGCTATTAGCGCCCAATTCATAACAACGGTTAATCTCCAGTTCGTTTTTCGTAGTCGTAAATATAATGACCGGGATCTTCTTCAGCTCGGGATGTTCCTTAATCTCCTTTAAGACTTCCCTGCCATTCTTCTTAGGCATATTGAGATCCAATAAGATGAAGCTAGGGTAGACGGCGTTGTCTCCTTCAGCCAGGTTCCGGAGATAATTCATCACGTCCACGCCGTTTTCAACAAAGTTAATGGCGTCAGTATATCCATTTTCAACAAATGCAGTCTGAAGCAAAAACCTGTCGTCCGCGTCGTCTTCTGCGATAAGTATAGGAGGTCTGAGCATTGAAGGGCATTTTGTTCTAACAACGATTGTCGTTAAAGGTACCTTATAAAAAAACAAAAGACTGGTTCCGGCATAAAATTTATTGGTATAATGACATGCAGAATAACCTAACACTTAAAATGGAATTCAAGACACCCGATGTGAATGCCACGCTGTCTCTCATGGAGATAGTAAAGGACGGGATTCAAAAACTGACCGGCCTGTACAAGCACATACACTGCATAGAACTGGAATTGTATGAACAGGTGATCCACGACCAGGGGAGCAAATTCGCCCTATGTAAAATAGGATTCGATAAAGGAAGTTTCACTTTACATCATAATTCCAGCCATTACGAAGATGCCCTTCTCGATACATTTGACCGGGCTTGTGAATACATGGTAGCCATTTGAGTTGTGGGGAAAAAATTCTACATACTTCGGGCAGCGAGTGACCCTTTTGTCCGCAATGACCTGGGGTTGTATAGTCAAAAAATCAACACGCTGATTTTCACGTGTTTATACATTATCCTAAAGCTTAAAGAAGCTTCCCACCCAATTTGGCTTTCGTCTTGCAACCGATATATTACCTACAGAATGCCTTAAGAGTGCTAACATTATGAAAAACGCCTATCTTAATTATTGTTATCGCCCAAAAAACCAATTCATATCCTACAATCTTTATATCACAAGAGTAAACGGATAAAGTTATGCATAAAATTTTAGTCGCTGATGATGATCGTGATATGTGCCAGTTGTTACAGCGTTTCCTACATCGGAATGGATTTGAAGTTGAAACCGTACATACCGGCAAAAAAGCAATAGAATGGCTTCAATCAAATAAGCCCGACCTGATTCTTTGCGATTTCCGCCTCGAAGACATGAATGGGGATGAATTGCTTAAAAAAGCCAAAGAATTGCATTCCTCGGCCCCTGTAATTATTATCACCGGCTACAGTGATGTAAAAGCGGCGGTAGATGTCATGAAGCACGGAGCCTTTGACTACATAACCAAGCCCTTGTTTCCGGACGAGATCCTGATCACCATAAAAAAGGCGCTCTCGGAGAATGCCCAACCCAAAAATATCTCACCCAGAACAGTGGCAGCTTCTGCCTCTGACACTTCGGAAACCGCGTCCACGGCACTTGGAAACGAATATATACATGGAAATACTTCTGAATTCAAAAGTATCTTAAAACAGATCGACTTGGTCGCCCCAACGAATTATAGTGTTGTTATTTACGGGGAAAGCGGCAGCGGGAAGGAAGTGATCGCCCGGGAAATACATGCCAGGAGTAAGCGAAGTAATCAACCCTTTGTGGCGATAGACTGCGGAGCGCTCTCTAAAGAACTCGCGGGAAGCGAAATGTTTGGCCACGAAAAAGGGTCATTCACCGGAGCTTTAAATCAAAAGACCGGAAGTTTTGAATTGGCCAACGGGGGAACCATATTTCTGGATGAGATTGCCAACCTGTCCTACGATATCCAGGTTTCCCTTTTAAGGGTCGTTCAGGAACGTAAAATGCGGAGAGTGGGAGGCATAAAAGATATAGAGTTAGACGTACGTATCATCGTAGCCAGCAATGAAAAATTATGGGACGCCGCGCATAAGGGGAAATTCAGGGAGGACCTTTATCACCGGTTCAATGAATTTAGTATAACCGTCCCCCCACTTAGGGAACGCAAGGAGGATATCATGCTCTTTGCAAGGCACTTCCTCAATATGACAAATGTGGAACTGGGTAAGAATGTAAAGGGTTTCAGCCCCGAAGTCGTTGAGATCTTCCTGAACTATGTATGGCATGGGAACCTTCGGGAACTCAAGAATGTAATAAAGCGGTCTACCTTGCTCACGGAGGGTGAACGCGTTGAAATACCCAGCCTGCCTTTTGAGATTACCCACTATGATAAATTAAAATTTGAAGAGGCGATAGAGGAAAATGAAATCCGGGAAGAACTCCACATTGCCCCTATAGATATTCCATTGCCCAAAAAAGAGAAGGAATTCAAGAGCCTGAAAAATGCCAGCCTCGACGCAGAATATGAAATGGTTCTCAAGGCCCTGGAGGAAGTGGATTTTAATAAGTCCAAGGCCGCAAAACTGCTCAATATCGACCGTAAAACCATTTACAATATTTTAAATCAGTACAAAAGGATAAAGCAAGTGTAGCCAGGAAATGACAGCGCAAGACAATATACAAGAGGGTGAAAATGCAGATCCTTTTAATCACCAGGTAATTAGTGATTTCTTTCCTGGAATCGTCTATGTGTACGATACGGACAAGGGATTGTTATCCTATGTCAGTAAAAAAATAACCGACCTCCTCGGATATTCCGCCGATGATGTAAAATCGTGGAAGAACGACTGGATGAAAATGATTTTTGCAGATGATGTGCAATCAGTGCAGAAACAGTTAGAGGTCTATCATTCCCTGCAAAACAAAGAAACACATTCATTCGATGCCCGTTTTGTCCATAAGGGCGATGGATGGCGTTATTACAGAACCCAGGGAAGCGTTCTCCGAAGGAATGAGGACGGGAAACCCGCCTCCCTGCTTTTCTTTTCCCAGGACATCACCGACCAAATGCAATCAAGGGAAGAGTTGCAGAAATCCAAAGAACTCATTAAGGATACGGAACACATGTTGGAGTTCGGCACCTGGAACTGGGACTTTGCTAAGAATAAAATCGAACGGTCCATCGGTACATATGCTTTATTGGGCTATGACGAATCAATTATAGAGGAAGTAAGTGCCCTGGGTTTTGACGAACAGTACAATTTCTATATGCAGCACCTGGTCAACGGAGACAGGGAGCGCCTGGATTCCGTTATCAAACAAAGTATTGCATTAAAACAGGACTACGAGATAGAATACAGGATCATCGCAAGGAATGGGGAAGAGAAGATTATTCACTGTATGGCAAAGGCGGTAAAACGGGAAAATGGAGAATTGATTAAGCTGCTGGGTATTATCAGTGATGTCACCAAGGTAACCCGTTTCAGACAGGAGATTGAAAGCTACGTATCCGAATTAAACAGGTCTAATAAAGAGTTGGAGGAATTCGCCTATGTAGCCAGTCACGACCTCCAGGAGCCGTTAAGGAAGATCATAACATTTAGCGACAGGCTACAAGCCAAGTATGGTGAAATCCTGGGGACGGAAGGCAAAGCTTATCTTTCAAGGATGACCGTTGCTACGGAAAACATGCGCATTTTAATTGACAACCTCCTGGAATTATCGAGGATCACGCGCAACAATGACGCCTTTACCCTGACAGACCTCAATATCATCATGGAGGACGCCAGGTACGAACTGGAGTTGAAGATTGAAGAAACCGCAGCGGTTATTGAACAGCGCACTTTGCCCGCCATCGTTTGCAACGGCACGCAGATAAAACAACTATTCGTCAACCTTTTGAGCAATTCCCTGAAATTCAGAAAACCCAATTCCCGTACTTTCATACGGATCGATTCAGAAACGGTCACCCACGCTGAAAAGATACAAGTCGGCCTTTCTCCAATCCTGGAATATTACAAAATATCTATAGCGGACAACGGGATCGGCTTTGATAAAGAGTATGCGGAGAGGATCTTCCAGATATTCCAAAGACTTCACGGCAAATCCGAATATCCCGGTTCGGGAATAGGGTTGGCCATTTGCAAGAAGATCGTGGATCAGCACAACGGAATCATAAGTGTCGATTCCAGACCGGATAATGGTTCGGTCTTTACCGTATTTTTGCCGGTACAGCACCCCTAAAGGCCTTCCCGAAATTATATGACAAGAAATAATTTTCAACAGAAGAGAATACTGGTCATTGATGATGATGAAGACGATTACTTCATTACCGGGGATTATATCAAAGATATCCCGGGTCAATCCTTTGTTATTGACTGGTGCCCCATATACGGGGATGCTCTTAAGAAGATTATCAACAGGGAATATGATATCTACCTCATTGACTACAGGTTAGGGTTTCAAACAGGCCTTGACCTCATCCGGAATGCCATCAGTCATCATTGCGACGCTCCCCTTATCCTCCTGACCGGTAAAGGGAATATGAAGATAGACATGGAAGCCATGCAGGTGGGCGCAACCGATTACCTGGTCAAAACGGAGTTGAATACAGAAAAGCTGGAACGCTGTATCCGTTATGCTCTGGAGCGATCTGAATCTACGAAAGCACTCAGGCATAATGAAAGGAAATACAGGAATATATTCGAGCGTTCCAAGGATGCGGTATTCATTACGGACGAGGAACTGAAAATGAGGGATGTAAACACCGGAATGCAGGCATTGCTGGGATATGATAAGACCGAATTATTGAACTCCTGCCTGACTGACCTACTGGAGGATGAAAAGGATAAAGCACACCTGGAAGGGCAACTCAAAAGAACGGGGGAAATCAATGACTGGGAGATCATTGTCACCAGCAAAGATGGACATAAGCTGAATTGTATCATAAGTGCCTCTATGGAACATAATGAGTATGAAGGCACTTATGTACAAGGGATCATCCACGACATCACCTACCTCAAAAAGACGGAAAAAATAACGCTGCAGGCCGAAAAACTAGCCGCTGCAGGCCGCCTGGTCAGAACCCTTGCGCACGAAGTAAGAAATCCGCTGAATAATATCAATCTCTCCACAGAACAGATATTGCATGACCTGAAAGATCCTGACCAGGAATTTTACCTGGATATCATTCAACGCAATAGTCACAGGATCGAAGCGCTCATATCAGAGCTTTTAAATTCCTCCAGGCCAACGGATATGGTATTGCAAAAGAGCGATTTGAATGATATATTGGAGCAGACCATAAGTATGGCAGCAGATAGAATGAACCTAAAGAAGATCCGTCTTCAAAAAACATTTCCGGCCCCTTCTCTTTTTATGCTGGCGGATACTGAAAAGCTGAAGATCGCCCTGCTCAATATCATTATCAATGCGATTGAAGCGATGGAAGAAAGCAAAGGAGAACTGAGTATCCAGTTACAGGACAATACTGAACACCATCTGATTATCATAAAGGATAACGGATGTGGCATCAGCCAGGAGCATCTATCCCGCCTCTTTGAGCCCTATTTTACGTCCAAACGCAATGGGATGGGGCTTGGCCTTGCGGCTACCCTTAATATAGTACAAGCGCACAAGGGGAGTATTGATGTCCGTTCCGAAGAACAAACGGGCACCACTTTCATCCTGACTTTTCCCAAAGATTAGGGGAATTTTTTCCACACGATTTTCTCTTTTCCCTCTGTAATTATTGCAAAAACGCATTTGCCGGCCACTTTAACAGATGGCAGAGCTTTTGCATTGATTGTATAAAGCTCTAAACCATTTTTTATGCGATCTCTCTTATACATTGTTGCTGTAATCCTGATCATCGGATGGGTGGTTGGGGTTTTTGTGTACAGCCTTTCGGGCTTGATACATATCTTGCTGGTCCTTGCCGTAGTGTCTATCTTATTAAGTCTCATACGTCGGGGAGCAGATGTCTAATTTTTTTCACCGTTTCTCACACTTAAAAAATTAACCTATGAGGCAAGAAAATACCATACGTATTATTCAGGATAAGATCCTGGACCTGAGAACAGCCCTGTTTTATGACGTGAGCGAAAGTGTTCTTCATCTGCCTCCCACCGTGGTCCATACTCTGGATGTGGATGAAGCTGGACAACTTTGGTTCGTCATGACCAAGCCGGGGCAAAGGGTCAGTGAGTTTGATTCTACTTTCCCCGCACAGTTAAATTATTTTAGGAAGAATACGACCCACTCGATGCAAGTTGCAGGAAGGGGATATATAGTTAGGGATCCAGAGGAATTATATAATTGGATGATGTTACATCCCGAACTCCCGGAAATTGGAGAGGAATCCATACTGATAAAGGTCACGATATCAAAAGTGGAAATACAGGAATGGGTGCCCGCCACTTCAATGCTGGAAAAAACCATCCATACCTTCTTATCCTGGTTCAATATGCTGGACTCCGGCAAGACCGTATTCGAATTCCAACCCGTTTACTACCAATCAGCCTAGATGAATCCCTAAGTGTCTGTTATCTGAATGAATCCGTAAGCACCTACTATAAAGTGCGGGAGCCTCGTTGCTCCCGCCACAATTCATTAAATGTTTTCGGTGCGAAGTCCAGGTCTCCCCTATGTTTTGTCCATTCCTTCGCCATTCCATTCACAACCTTGTTCTTCAATTTTCCATTTCCCAAATTCATCCATTTCCGGTTCAGGGAAGCCACTTTCCATATCTTCCACGCAAATCCCTCTTTCCATCCCAGGGTATGACCGGCTACAGCCTCATGTCTGTTTTCCAGCAAAAGTTCGTGTAGGTTAATTCGAACGGGGCATACTTCAGTGCAATTTCCGCACAAAGAAGAGGCATAGCTGAGGTGCTTATATTCACCAAGGTCCTTCAGGTGCGGTGTGATTACACTTCCGATCGGTCCGCTATAAGGCGTACCATAGCTGTGACCGCCGATATTTTTGTACACGGGGCAGGCATTGAGGCAAGCACCGCAACGGATGCAATAAAGGCTTTCCCGCTGAACCGGGCTTGCCAGTATATTGGTCCTACCGTTGTCCAGCAGGATCACGATCATTTCCGAAGGACCGTCTGTTTCCCCCGCCTGGGCAGGGCCACTGAGTATCGTATTGTAGGCCGTTACTTGCTGACCTGTGCCAAAAGTGGCC
>Ga0302300_1001900_pt1 | contig 11321 bp, 10 predicted proteins | sample III_Palsa_E1_1_FD_198756 | JGI IMG/M metagenome (GOLD analysis project Ga0302300, IMG submission 198756) | Peat permafrost microbial communities from Stordalen Mire near Abisko, Sweden - III_Palsa_E1_1 | ecosystem: Environmental > Terrestrial > Soil > Palsa > Peat permafrost | place: Sweden... | reverse complement strand
AAAAATGCCATAAGTACGGCCAAACTCTAAAGCGGGTGAAAATCTTTTTCCGGCTCCGCCCTTTGTATTTACAAATACATCTGCATTTGCCGACATATAAAAATACCTGGGTTCTTTATTTTCTTTGGAAGTATCTGATTCGATAACCGTGTCTTTTCCAATTTTTTTCGGCTCGGAATTACCTATAAAAGCTTTAGTAATATTAGGCCCCACGTTAGTGGTTTGGGCGTATGAACTTATTGCGGTTAGCAATATGGCTACCATAAATAATGCTTTCATAAGTTTAATAATAGGGGTATAAGTTTATTTATCTGCAATAATAATATTAATTGACTATCGGGTTGTTGTAACAAAAATTTATAGGTAAATTATAATTCATCTAACCAAGCAGTTTTTTGAATTCCATGATATACTAACTGGAAATTTTGTAAAATATTCATTCCAATTATTGCATCATACTCTTCTCTTTTATCTAAATTTTTAACATATACTCCAATTTGAAATTGACCATGATTATTATGTGGTAAAACCATATTTATATTTACCACTTTAACTATAATATCATTATCTAATGTTGAAGCACCTCTCTCAAAAATCTTTTCTTCATCAAAAGATAATTTAGTAAAAAGACTTTCATTTATTAAAGTTATCTCTGCACCTGTATCAATTAAAGCATTACAAGTAATTTCAAGTGGTTTATTAGGGTTACTTATCTTTATTTTACAAACTATTAACCCGTTAGGTAAAATTTTTAAGTTATGTCTCAATTCCCTTTGTTTGTTTTTTATTTCAAAACATAAAGGTAGTTCTATTTTATCAGTCATATCCTGAATTTACAAAGTAGAACTTTGAGAAAATAATTTATTTTGACTTCCGGTTGTTGTAACAAAAAAATAAAAGAAGAATAGTATTAAACAGTGACTATATTTGAAGTAGAGTAAGTCACAGCTAGGTCGTTGTGCTTCTACATTGTAAATTAAGAATCTAAATTTACATGAAAATACCTTCAAAAATAGGCAAATACATCCCACTGTTTGTCCCGTTACTTGAAATTGTGCATCTATTTCTGGTGCATTTTTTAAAGTAACATTCCAACACCTGAGTTTGAAATACAGTTCAGGTGATTTTGTTTAATACTATTCTCTTTCACTTTTTCTTTAATTTCCGGTTGTTGTAACAAAACAGAAATAACTATTTTCCAGATAAATTTCCTCTAACTTGCATCGATTCTGAAAAACCCAAGGAAACAGGTTCGTAAGAAGATAGAGGCATCGTAAACATTTTATGTATAACTTATATGTTTACTTTGATTTTTGTAGGTGTAATACTCCAATTTACAAAAGCTTTTATTGACCGCCTATTCAAATAATAGTCAATAAGTCTTTTAAAAGTATCGGTGAAATTAAGTAGCCGATATTTTTTACCTTTTTATCTGAATATAAAGAACGAGATTATTACAACAACCTTTTAATCTATACCTAAATATAAATAGAAGCTTTTTTATAAAAGAATAAGTTTTAAAACTGGTTTCTGTAATAAAAAAGTTACATTTATAAAAACCAATATACTACCTTTTCCTCATAGGCGCAACTGTATCATTTTTTCAAAAATTCTTGGACGGGATTTAGATTTAATGATAACGGTTGCGCTTTATTTTTTTATAATTATATTTATACCAATTAACAAAAAATTCAAATTCTAAATCCCGTCCAAGATGAAAGATAACTATATCAACACAGTTTAGTCTTAAACTGAACATATTTAAACGTATAGTACTACGTTTAGTATTGCTTTCTCAAAATAACGACAAGTAGAAAATCACGCAATACAAAATCTTAGTGCACCAACATGGGTGTGACTACTTTTTTGTGCGTGATAGGGTGTCGTTACCCGGAGAAAGCCAAAGATTATTAGTTCACACCCATAATTTTTCTCCAATAACGACATGAAAAAAATCATTCAAAGACATTACTATGTCCTTTTCCTACTCCTGCCTTTAAAGTCCTTCTCTCAACAAATTTACATTGGTCAAAATGCAAACGAAGTGGGAACTATAATTAGTGCTGACCTAGCAAGTACTGAACGTGCGCAAGGTTATAACCAAGTTACCACACAATATGAACCTGAATATAATAATGGAATTTTAGATGATATAATTGTATGTAAACAAAACGTTCCATCTATCGATTTAGATCGGGCTATTGATTACTGTACACATTATATTATTAGCCATAACCGATTGTCTTCAGTTATTGAAGAATATTCAAATATATCTTTACAGGAACTCGAAAGTGTTATGGATAAATCTATGATAAAAGTAGGGAACTACTGGTTTAAGGATCATACTCCAATTAACTATATAAAATTATATTTATCAAAAACAGGTGAAGTTATAAAAGAATACAGAAGTTCATTATATAGTCCGGTTCCGGTGAGTATATTAAAACAGTTAAGAATTACACCAACACCAAATAAAGATATTGTTTCAAATCCTTATGAAAAATTAAATACTGGTGTAAGGAAATATATGAGAGACGTTAACGCTCAGATGAATTTAGAAGAGAAAAAACGAGAAAAGGAAACTGCTTCTCAAGCTAAAATAATGTATGAGGACTTAATGAACAGTTATACAAATTTAGGAATGGTTGTTAATTCTGATAAAAAAGACTTAAGTGAAATACTCCCATATTTTGAAACTCTTAAAGTTGATCGTTATTTGAAAATAAATAATCATATTAAAGTTACTTATCAAAAAGATAGTTTATTAAATTTCTTACCTAAATATTTTCATAATGAAAAGATATATTTTACAGTTACAAAAAATGGAGAATTACTTTCAATAAGTAACAAAACGGACAGCTTAATTTTGACTACCGACCAGTACCCACTTCTAAAACAATGGATAAATATAACTGGAAAAGTGGCTTTAAATTATGATGGTAAGGATTATCCTATAAATTATAAATATCCCGCATTAAATATTCAAAATAAAAATTGTCCTGTTACTACAAAATACTGTTTTTTAGTCGAAGGAAAAGGTGTTGGTTTTATAAAAGATACTTCTTTAATAAAAAATACAAATGAGGAATGCCCAATATTTATAAAATACACATTTAATAAAAAAGAAGTTGAGAGGTTACTTTATGAGTATACAAATATTAAGAATATTAAAGAACTAAAAAGGATTAAAGGAAACCCTATTAAACCAAAAGTAATTGTGCCTATACCAATAATAGCCATGATACAAACCTTACCAAGGAATAGTAATTTATTTATACTAAATGATATTAAAAATAGAGAAGTTACAAGTATTACCGATAATTTGAATCCCTCCGTCCTTAAAGAAAGGCATTATAAGTTCTTAAATGACAATTATTATCTTGAGATTTATGACCCAGAGAACCAAAAATTTATTTCAATAAATTAATGAAACCATTACTTACAACCGAACAAAAAGATCGCTTTGATAGAGAATTTTTAGAATTGATTAACCAATCTTCTCAATCAGTAATAGATTTATGGAATGATAGAAAAGTAGATTATTCAACAGGAGAACCAATTACTTACGGGGTTGAAAATAAACTAGTAGGTGAACTTGCTAATAAGTACCATATTTTGATAAATAAAGCATTAAACAGGACTCTTTAGTTTAAACTAACAATCTGAAGGTATTCCAAATAGGGACAATCATCTCTATTTGGAATACCTATTGTAGCTTTTTGTATATCTAAAATTGGTGCATATTCCCGGTTAGAGCCATTTAATTTATATGAAAAAATTTCTAAATCTTCCCCTTCCAATAATTTATATGCTAATTCATGTGCTGTCATACTTAAATTTACCTTTTCTATTTTTTTATAAAGAAACTACCCATTAAAGATTTCAGATTTAGAGTACTTTCTCTTCTCAGTTTTTAAAGCTTTATAATTGCAAAATCCTACCTGCACTAACAGGTAGGGTTTTTTAAAATCGTAGATATAAAAATTATGAACTTTGAAAATCATCATCGAGGTAACTATCAATCCCTCAACAATTGCCGCCTACTTAACAATATGGGTAACAAGTATAACCCTGTTCAAACATTATAAGAAGCTATTTAAACATCTACTATCTAAATTTAACTAAAAGATTAGTTAAAAAAGAATTTAATACCAAGTATCGTTAACACCTGCAGTTATCATTCTATCAAAAAGGTCTGATTTAAAATTCCTCCTGTTTAGTTTATAACAAAACTCGTCTAAATAATTTTGCAGATAATCATGTCCGATTGAATGATGTGTACCTAAGAATAACCGTTTTGAATTGGCGATTACTGTATGAACCCAGGGAAGGGTTTTATGTGCCTCTTTTGACGGTACAACATTTGATATATGTTTACGAATAACTTCAGTTGAACTTGAATATCCACGCCATCCGTCTGTTACTATTGTTGATGTTGGGTCTAATGATTTTTTAAGTTCATAATTAATACCAGTTGAAGAAAGATCATCAATGGTAACCATTTTAACAAATCCCATTACTCTCTTCTTTTTATGTTTATCCATTTGTTGAGGGTTCGGGAAAGATTCAACCATTACTAATACTTTCTTCTGTTTTTCAGAACCCCGTCCTCTTTTTTTAGCCGTTTCTGGTTTAATCAGATTACCGAGTGCATCACGTTCAGGAATAGTAACTACTTCATAAAAACCTTCATCCACTTCAATCTCACCTTGTAACTGATATTTACTGTCTCGTTTACCCATTGTTTTACGGATTTTCTGCATCATATACCAAGCTGGTTCATAGTTTGGTAACCCTAATTGACGCTGCATTTCAAGTGCTGAGAAAGATTTTTTAGTTGAGGTCATTAGATGAAGTGCCATAAACCAAGTACGTACAGGTATATGTGATTTTTCCATAATAGTTCCTGCACGAAGATTCAGGCAAGTGTTACATACCTTACACTTCCATAATTCACGGGTACGTATCCAGTAATGAGTTTTGTTACCACAAGTACATATGATGCCTTCGGCTTCACGTTTTTGTTTTAAATATTCCCTGCATGATTCTTCAGTTGGGAAGCGGTTATTAAAGTCAAGTAAGTTCACGATTTATCGATTTTATACCTGAATTTAACGATAAGTCTTCTGGTTATCAACCAATTAAGTCAGACTTATTAACAAAATTTTGAGAGGAGGGAGTATTTTATAATAAAAAACTTATAAGACTGATAAACAGTGACTTATATGTTTTTACAAAATAAACTGGATTTATGGATTTTTTTAGTATATTTTTGTAGAAGAGAAAGAAAAACCCCCATTCAAGCAGTAGCTTAAATGTAATTAGAATACTAATTAAAAGGGGCTCAAGCCGAAATGACGGCTACTATCTTAATCTAACGTTTTATGTCCTTCAGAGTTGACGCTCTGGGGGATTTTTAATTAAAATCCTTGTTACAAATGTAAACATTTAATTATAAATATTACGGATATATCCGTAGATAAATTTTTTTTGTGGATATGAGATAACTTTTCTTCGCTTTATGAAATAAAAAGAGTGGTTGAGTTAAACAACTAAAATTTTAGATAAGTTTGTTACAACAACCGGATAGAATTAATTAGCTTTAAGAATGTTGATTGACGTTTTAACTTACTATTATGAAAGACTAAATAATTTACAAGGTTATGGATTTGATAAATGTATGCAGTTAAAAACAGATCTTTCTGAACTCACTAATATTTTAGAAATAGAAGAACAAAAAAATTTTGGTATTAAACCATTTGTTGATTATTCTTATCAAAATATTATTCCTAATATTCAAAAAATTATGGAATATGATCCAACAATTGAAAGTAAAGAGTTTTTTGATTTGTCAAAAAAATTAGGAGTAGATCTTATTATTGAAATTACTTCTTATCTTAATCATAAAAATGAGGGTTAAAGGCAAGTGCTTCTCTGTGATTTAATTCACAACGAATAGTCCCATATAATAACCCTAATTTATCCCGACCAAAATCAAACATAGTTTGTAACTGCCCATCTGTTAAATTTGTAAGATATTCAGCCTTTAATTCTTTTTTAAAATATTCAAGTAGCCTCTTACTATTCTGCCCGTGAGAAAGGGTAAGATCAAATTCAAAATCCATTACTAAATTTAATGAAAAAGTTTTTAAAAAAGTAATTTATGTGGTGTTACAACAACCGGATAGTCATTTAATATTATTTATTTAGCTATTTATCTTTTGGTGATAGTTATTAAATTAAAACTTAATAGATAATATGCTGTTATAGTTTAAATCAAATCATATACCTATGAAAAAGTTAAGTTATTTATTAATGATCGCCGGAGCTGCTTTTGCATTCCAGGGATGTAACAGTGCCCCTAAGGACGCCAAACAAAATGCCGACAGTTTAAATAAAACTAAAGACACTACTACCAATGTAAGTGCAACCGGTGGAATTGCCGTTAACAGCGATGATGCCAAATTTGCTACGGCTGCAGCTAATGGTGGTTTAGCCGAAGTTGCTTTAGGCAAACTGGCTGCTCAAAAAACAACAAATGCTCAAATTAAAGATTTTGCCAATATGATGATCACTGATCATGGTAAAGCTAATGATGAGCTGATGGCTATTGCCAAAGCAAAGAATATTACATTACCGGCAATGCCAGATAGTGCGCATATGAAAAAAGCAGATGAGCTGAGCAAAATGAGTGAGCCTGATTTTAACAAAGCGTATGTTAACGCCATGATCGACGGTCATAAAAAAACGTTAAGCTTAATGCAGAATGAAGCTAAAAATGGTTCAGATACTACGTTAAAAGCTTTTGCAGCCAAAACTGCACCGGTTGTACAAATGCACCTTGATGCGATCAATAAGATCCATGATAGCATGAAATAATAGATTTTAATAATTTGAGTAGTCCTGAAATAGTCAACCTATTTCAGGACTACTCATAGTTTCAAGCCGGAGCTATCTTTTTCGGTTTATAAACCGTACCTTTGCAAAATTATTTCCTGAAAAGCGCTCAAAACTAATAGCTTACTCTTCAACGGCAATAATTATAAGAATAAAATACAATGAAAAAAATTATTGACTACAGGAAGCTTTTAGGAGTAAACAAAGATGCGGAGTTGCAGGAATTGAAAACAGTTTACAGAAGCTTAATGAAGGAATGGCACCCTGATAAATTCCAGGAAAGTGCTGAAAGTAAGCTGGAAGCTGAAGAGAAAAGCAAAACCATTATTGAAGCTTATCACTTTTTGGTAAGCATAGCTCCCGAAACGCTTAACCAATCAATAGAAGATTATAACAATACAACAGCAAATTCAGGTATTCTTGATTTTGAATATAAATCACAGGTATTGAAGATCTATTTTACAGATGAAAATGTGTATGAATACTTCGATGTACCTAAAGAAGTTTATCGCAAGCTGATCAATGCTGACTCGCCGGGAAGATTTGCCAGAAGGCATATTTTTAATACTTACGTTTATCGTAGCATTAATAAATTGGCTGCTACAGCTTAAGATAAGCGTATTAATAAAGTTCTGCTGTCCGAAGTCTCTCCGACTTCGGACTAATAAATTCGTAGTATTCAACTACCCTACAATTACTTTTTCGCAATTGGATTCCCATTGCTATCTGTTTCAATACTTTGCGATTGAAAGCGAAAAAACATGGCAACCCATTGATTAGTAGAAATAAAATGGAAAAACAGGGCACCATCCTGGTTAGGCCCGTTGCTTTTTCCTTCGCTGCCTGAATCTCCCTGGTTCATGTGGATATCGTGCATACCCACTTTCGGGTCTGGGTTAAAATAGACTTCTGTATCAGCATTTGCTCCATTGGTATTATCGTCCCAGCTTGAACCAAACGCAAAGACTTCAGCATCAGGATTGTTCTGTGCTTTTTTTACCCAGGGGCCAATTTCATCATTGAGGTCTTCGCCTGGTGTAGTTGCAGTTTTAGGCGCAACCACCTGCATTGCATTCATAGGAAATAATGGGGGAGCAGTACGTATATAATCCAGACAAATTGAAGGGTCTAAATTGGCTTTTATGGTAAGTCCTGTTTTGACTTTTAGAAACTCTGTTGTTAATGGATGAATGAAGTTTTCATCTTTATAATACAATACCAACCGATCAGTGTCTAAAGTAGTATTACCAGTGGGTGAGTACCGGAGATTTGCACCTGCAAGTTCTGAATACACGTCGATCGCAATTCGATAAAGCTGATCAGCTTTAATTTCAACCTGGTAATGATCTCCTCCACTTTTGTAAGGGATAGAGTTGATAACCGCTCCTCTTAAAACACCATAAGTAATAGACATAGCTTAAATTTTAAAGGTTCAAAATACATGTATTCGAGCACCGTTGTTCCAAAGGAATAAACTTAGGATTTGTTTTTAATTGCACATGATCGTTAGATAAACGGGATGTTAAATTTTCGAAAACATTAGAATAAATAATTAGTTATAAGCAATGTGTTTTTTAATTTGAAGTCACCCTAAGGCCTATGCTATCAACCAAAACTTACCTCTATTTTAAAACTGCTGAAGTTATAATGCGGATTTCGCACTAATATAAACCGGTGAATTAGCTGCTATTTACCTACTAATCAATTGTATTTTATTTAGCTCAATTTCTATTTATAGGAAATAATTTATTGTATATATTTACTTCGTAATTAACAAAACGGATAAGCAATTGCCGATTGGTTTGTTAATATCTACCTATTATAAATTTAATTGAAAGCATACCCCTATGGAACAGGATTTTATCGAAATTCCCTTAAAAGCACCCTCACAACCCAAGGATGCTAATGATTCGCTTGATGTAAAAGAACTTTTAAAGGTTCTTTCTTTAGTTAAAAACGGAAAACTTGACGTAAGAATGCCTGTAACCCAGGCAGGTATTAATGGCAGGATCTGTGAAGTGCTGAACGATATTATTGAGATGAATCAGCGTTTGGTGGCAGAAATTTCTTCTGCTGAGATAACTATCGGAAAACGTGGAAATCTGTCAAAACGTATCGAATTGCATGATGCAAAAGGTGAATGGGCAGGTGGTGTAAATTCATTAAATAACCTGATCTCCGATCTTACTTCTCCAACACTGGAAATAGCAGGTATGATCAATTCCGTGGCGAATGGCGACCTTTCCAAACAAATACCATTAGAGATCAGCGGTCACCCTCTGAAAGGTGAGTTTTTGCGGATAGCAAAGGAATCTAACCAGATGCTTTCTAAACTGAGGCTGTTTTCAATGGAAGTAACCCGGGTTGCGCGCCAGGTAGGTTCGGAAGGTAAATTAGGTGAGCAGGCAAAGATAAAGGGTGTAGCCGGGGTATGGGCAGAATTGACCGACTCAGTAAACCAGATGGCAGGTAACCTTACCGCGCAAGTGCGTAACGTTGCGGCTGTAACAACTGCTGTGGCAAAAGGTGACCTTTCGCGGAAGATCACGGTGGAGGCAAAAGGTGAAATATTGGAGCTGAAGAATACCATAAATACCATGGTGGATCAGCTCAACTCATTCTCATCCGAAGTAACACGTGTGGCGCTCGAAGTAGGTACGGAGGGCAAATTAGGCGGGCAGGCCAAGGTAAAAGGAGTAGGCGGGGTATGGAAAGATTTGACCGACTCTGTAAACCAGATGGGAAGTAACCTTACCGATCAGGTGCGTAACATTGCCTGGGTAACCACAGCGGTAGCAAAGGGTGACCTTTCCCGAAAGATTACGGTGGATGCGAAAGGCGAGTTATTGGAGCTGAAGAACACGATCAACACGATGGTGGATCAGCTGAACTCGTTCTCTTTTGAGGTAACCCGTGTAGCACGTGAGGTAGGTTCAGAAGGGCAATTAGGCGGGCAGGCGAATGTGCCGGGCGTTGGCGGAACGTGGAAGGATTTAACAGACTCGGTAAACCAAATGGCAGGTAACCTGACCGGACAGGTTCGAAATATAGCTGAGGTAACCACAGCGGTTGCTAAAGGCGATTTATCTAAAAAAATCACGGTTGACGTACAGGGAGAAATGCTGGAGCTGAAGATCACGATCAATACGATGGTGGATCAGCTCAATTCATTTGGTTCGGAAGTAACGCGTGTGGCACGTGAGGTGGGTTCAGAAGGGCAGTTAGGTGGCCAGGCGAATGTGCCGGGTGTAGGTGGTACATGGAAGGATTTAACGGATTCCGTTAATAAAATGGCGGACAACTTAACCTCACAGGTACGTAATATAGCTGAAGTAACTACGGCGGTAGCAAAAGGTGACCTTTCACGGAAGATCACGGTAAATGCCAAAGGTGAGTTATTGGAATTGAAGGATACGATCAATACGATGGTGGATCAGTTGCGTGGTTTTGCATCCGAAGTAACGCGTGTGGCACGTGAGGTAGGTTCAGAAGGGCAGTTAGGCGGGCAGGCCAATGTGCCGGGTGTGGATGGTACGTGGAAGGATTTAACGGATTCGGTGAATAAAATGGCGGGCAACCTTACTGCCCAGTTACGAAACATTGCCGATGTATCTATCGCGATAGCAAATGGCGATTTGTCTAAAAAAATTACGGTCGACGTACGGGGCGAGATTCTTCAGTTGAAAGAAACCATTAATACCATGGTGGATCAGCTGCGTGGTTTTGCATCCGAAGTAACGCGTGTGGCGCGTGAGGTGGGAACTGACGGTAACCTCGGCGGACAGGCATTTGTGCCGGGCGTTGCGGGTACCTGGAAGGATTTAACGGATTCGGTGAACCAGATGTCGAGTAACTTAACCTCACAGGTGCGTAATATTGCCGAAGTAACCAAAGCGGTGGCGAGCGGTGACCTGTCTAAAACGGTAATTATCGACGTAAAAGGGGAGATCATGGATTTGAAGAACACCATTAATACAATGGTGGATCAGCTCAACTCTTTTGCATCCGAAGTAACGCGTGTGGCGCGTGAGGTAGGTACGGAAGGTAAGCTGGGCGGACAAGCGCACGTTAAGGGTGTGGGTGGAACCTGGAAGGATTTAACCGACTCGGTAAATCAGATGGCATCAAACTTAACCGGGCAAATACGTGGTATTGCTAAGGTGGCAACAGGAATTGCAAAAGGAAATTTAAAGCAGCGCCTCTCCATTAATGCCTTAGGTGAGGTGGCACAGCTTACCGATACCATTAATGAGATGATCGATACGCTTGCGGTATTTGCTGATGAGGTAACTACCGTTGCGCGTGAGGTAGGTGTGCAGGGTCGATTAGGTGGGCAGGCGAGTGTGCCGGGCGCATCAGGAACCTGGAAGGATTTAACGGAGAACGTAAACCAGCTGGCACAAAACCTTACTGTACAGGTGCGT
>Ga0302300_1001894_pt1 | contig 11357 bp, 10 predicted proteins | sample III_Palsa_E1_1_FD_198756 | JGI IMG/M metagenome (GOLD analysis project Ga0302300, IMG submission 198756) | Peat permafrost microbial communities from Stordalen Mire near Abisko, Sweden - III_Palsa_E1_1 | ecosystem: Environmental > Terrestrial > Soil > Palsa > Peat permafrost | place: Sweden... | reverse complement strand
AGGGTCGATTTACCCTGGCCATTGGCGCCCAAGAGGCCGATGCGCTCTCCGTTGGTGATCGACAGGGTGATGCCGTTGACGATGATCGCCGCCGGCGCGTCGCTGCCTTCAGGTGCGGGATAACCGCAATTGATCCGGTCCATCACCATCATCGGGTTGGGCGCCGAAGCCGGCGTCCTGAACGAAAAAGTGAAGGGCGAGGCGATATGGGCCGGGGCGATCAGCTCCATTTTTTCGAGCGCCTTGACCCGGCTTTGAGCCTGACGGGCTTTGGTCGCCTGCGCTTTGAAGCGGTCCACGAAACTTTGCAGATGCGAAATATTGCGCTGCTGCTTGTCGTAGGCATTCTGCTGCAGCGCGAGTTGCTGTCCGCGCTGGATTTCGAACTGGCTATAGTTGCCGCCGTAGCGCTTGATCTGCTTGTTTTCCAGATGCAGCGTGACATTGCAGATGGCATCGAGGAATTCGCGGTCATGCGAAATCACGATCAATGTGCCGGGATAGCGGCGCAACCAGTCTTCGAGCCAGACGATGGCGTCCAGATCCAGGTGATTGGTCGGCTCGTCCAGCAGCAGCAAGTCGGAACGGCACATCAGCGCTTGCGCCAGATTCAGGCGCATGCGCCAGCCGCCGGAGAAGCTGGCGACATTTTGCTGCGTTTGTTCGATGGTGAAACCCAGGCCGAGCAACAAGGCTTCGGCGCGCGACAGCGCGGTATAACCATCGGCATCGGCGTAAGCGGCCCAGCCGTTAGCCTCGGCATCGCCGTCATGGGCCAGCGAGGCGCTCTCGATTTTGGCCTCGATGCCGCGCAAGACGGTGTCGCCGTCCAGGGTGTAATCGACCGCGGTGCGCTCGACCGGCGGGGTTTCCTGCGCCACATGGGCCACCAGCCAGGTGGGCGGCAGCGAAAAATCGCCGCCGTCCGGGTGGAGAAAACCACGCAAAAGCGCGAATAAAGTGGATTTTCCGGCGCCGTTGGCCCCAATAAGACCGGCTTTTTCGCCCGGATTGAGCGAAAAAGTGGTGTTTTCAAATAGCGACTTGGCGCCGCGCGCGAGGCTGAACTGATTAAAGCGAATCACAACGGTGGCCGGTTCGGGAAAACCGCTATTGTAGTCGGTCGCAGCCCCGGCCTGTCAGGAAGCTATATTTAGCCAGTAAAGAAACATCACTTATTCACCAGTCGTGCCGGCATCGCCAGGGTCAACACCCCGCCCAGCACCAATGACGCTGCGAGTAAAAACATGCCGTAATTGGTGCTTTGCGTCAAATCTTTCAGCCAGCCGATCGCATAGGGGCTGGCGAAACCGGCCAGATTGCCCAGCGAATTGATCAGCGCGATTCCGGCCGCCGCGGCCGTGCCGCGCAAAAATGCGGTCGGCAGACTCCAGAATAACGGCAGCGTGGCCAGAATCCCGGCCGTCGCCACCGTCAATGCCGTCATCGCAAGCAGTGTATCGGTGCTGTAGACCGTGCTGAGTATCAGGCCCGCGCTGCCGATAAAAGCCGGAATAGCGACATGCCAGCGCCGTTCGCGGTGTTGATCCGCGTGGCGTGCCACCAGCACCATGGCGACCGCGCCGACGGCATAAGGAATCGCGCTGAGCAAGCCAATATCGAACACGTCCTTGACGCCGGTGGCTTTGATAATGGTCGGCAGCCAAAAACCGACACCATATAATCCCATCACAAAGCTGAAATAAATCAGCGACGCCAGCCATACGCGCGGGTCGGACAGGGTCTGGCGCAGCGTGCCTTCCTGTTTTTTCTCGGCTTCCGCATGGACTTGGGCCGCGATAAATTGTTTCTCGGTGTCGCCCAGCCAGGCTGCATCGATCACGCGATCCTGCAGGAAAACCAGAATCGCCAGCCCCAACGCCAGCGACGGCACGGCTTCGATGACAAACATCCATTGCCAGCCGGCCAGCCCCTGGACGCCCGGCAGTGTCTGCATGATCCAGCCGGACAAGGGACCGCCGATGACGCCGGAGAGGGCCACGGCGGTCATAAACAAGGCGGTGATTTTGCCGCGCCGGTTGGCCGGAAACCAATAGGTCAAATAGAGAATGACGCCGGGGAAAAAGCCCGCTTCGGCAACTCCAAGCAAAAAGCGCATCAGGTAAAACATCGGGGCGCTGTCGACGAACACCATCGCACCCGACACCAGGCCCCAGGTGATCATGATGCGGGCGATCCAGACTCGCGCGCCGACCCGATGCAAAATCACGTTACTTGGGACTTCGAACAGGAAATAACCGACAAAAAAGATCCCGGCCCCGAGGCCGTATACGGTCTCGCTGAATTTCAGATCGTTGAGCATTTGCAGCTTGGCGAAGCCGACATTGACCCGGTCCAGATACGAGGCGACGTAACAGAGGAACAATAAAGGTAGCAGGCGCCGGGTGACTTTGGCGTAGGTATCGCTTTCAAAGGACGATGCGGCGGTGGGTGGGCTGGCGGCAAGGTCAGGCAGGTGAGACATATCTATCTCCGATATTTTTTTAGTTTGCGGCGGACGCGGCCGGGCGATCTGGTGCGGTGACTTGTGCAAATCAAGCATGCGTGGTGCCCGCCGCCGATGAAGTTCTACTCAACCTCCTTGCCACATAGCTAAATAAGACTAACAGAAAGCCAGTGCATTTCCACATAGGCACAACCCCGGTAGGCGGCTGCGGGCGCGGCTGTCGCGCGTTTTGTGGCGCTGCCGTCCACGCCGCGATGTATGCCGAATGCGCCGGGTTTCGCTGTAGATGCAACATCCGCCGTCGACCTCAAGAAGGCTGCGCAAGCGGTGGCGATTTGCCGCTAAGATAGATGATTGACGCCGGTCGCCGGGTAGCGACGGCGTTACCCTTCACTTGACGAGCTTATGGAAAGCCTGCTTAGAAAACTCGATCTGACCTCGCTGCGGCTGTTTGTGGCGGTGTGCCAGGAAAAAAATATCGCGCGCGCGGCCGAGCGGGAATTTATCGTACCGTCCGCAGTCAGCCGGCGGATCTCGGAAATCGAGGCGATGGTTGGGCTGCCGGTGATCCAACGGCATCAGCGCGGCATTACCGTGACGCCGGTGGGTGAAACCATTCTGCGTCATGCGCAGGCGATTATCGGTCAGATCGAAGCGCTCAGCGTCGAACTGTCGCAGTTCAATTCGGGGGCGAAAGGCACGGTGCGGGTGGTGGCGAATTTGTCGTCCATCGTGCAATTCCTGCCGGAGGACGTGGCGGCTTTCTCGCGTATCTTCCCCGACGTGGCGATCGAACTTGAAGAGCAGAGCAGCGCCGAGGTGCTCAAGACGGTTGAGGAGCGCCATGCCGATTTCGGTATTTGCAATGCGATTGGCGGGATCGAACATTTCGAACGTTTGCCTTATCGCTCGGATCGGCTGTTTGCCATGGTGCCGCTGAACCATTCTTTGCCGGCTCGCACCCCGGTGTGCCTGGCCGATTTGCTGCACGAGAATTTTATCGCCCTGCGCGACGGCAGTGCGCTGACCCAGTTGCTGGCGCAGGAAGTGGCGCATCTGGGCGGCACCATGAACATCCGCATCCGTGTCAGCAGTCTCGATGCACTGTGCCGCATGGTGCATGTGGGACTGGGATTGGCCATCGTGCCGCAGCATGTCGGTGAACTCTACGTGAATACGCTGGATGTCAAATTGTTGCCGTTGACCGATCCATGGTCGGTGCGTCATCTGTTTCTGGTGTTCAAGGCCCGCGACCAGATCAATGCGAGCGCCAATACGCTGATCAATTTTTTGACGCAAAAAAACTAGGAGTTCTTCAAAAATTATCTCCGCAACGACTTGGCAGGATTTTGTCCACCTCGTATTTATCCTTGATGTCTTCCCCGACTCCATCGGGATAAGGCTGCCATCCATCGTTACTTGATTCAAGACATCCGGCGAAACCCTGCACCATGCCGAACCACTTGTGCTCGCATTGATTAAATGGACATTTTATGAAAAAAATTATCTGCTCACTCATGATGGTTTCCCTGTTTGCTTTTGGGGGATGCTCATGGGTAGACAGTCATTCTTCCAAGCAGGTCGCCAGCACCGTAGATTACCTTTACCCGAATGCAAAAGAAGCGCCTCAGATGAAATCTGAAGTGACTTACTTGCGTCCACCGGTTCGGGTTGGCATCGCCTTCGTTCCCAGCGCTAATTGGGGGGATGGTTTGTCAGAGGTAGACAAACTAAAACTCCAGGAACGTGTCAAAGCCGCGTTTACCCAATATCCCTTCGTTGGCAGCATTGAACTTATCCCGAGTACCTATCTGCAACGCCAAGGGGGCTTTGGGAACCTGGAACAGGTTGCACGGATGTTCAATGTCGAAGTCATGGTTTTGCTCTCCTATGACCAAGTACAATTTAATGATAAGAATTCGCTTGCTCTGCTCTATTGGACGATAGTCGGTGCTTATATCATTCATGGCGATCAATACGATGTTCAGACCTTGGTCGACGCCTCTGTCTTTGATGTTCACACTCATAAGTTACTGTTTCGTGCCCCTGGCGTGAGTCAGGTTAAGGGGGGCGCGAGCATGGCTGGACTCGGCGAACGCGCTCGCGCGGCTCAGACCGAGGGCTATGACAAAGCTGTTGATGATTTGATTCCCCAGTTGCAAGCCGAGCTTGATAAATTCAAGGAACGCATCAAGTCGGACGCCGGCTTCAAAATAGAAAACAAACCCGGCTACAGCGGCGGCGGGGGACTGAACTGGGTTGAAGTTGTCTTGGCCGGCCTTCTGATTGTCGCGGCTTATGCAACGCGCCGTTCTGCGTAATATTCCCTATGTAACAAGTGCGTTGGCGCTGGCCTGTGTTGCGCTGGCCTTCATGCCGGAAGGCGGGCAACTCGCATTTGAGCGTCATACGATTATTGCTGGTCAATTTTGGCGAGCGTGGACCGGTCATCTGGTTCACTTCTCATCACGTCATTTGTTGCTGGATGTTGGTACGCTCTTGTTGGTCGGCACAGTGGCGGAGCGTGAACTGGGATTCTGTTTTACTGGAGGGCTGGTATTGCTCGGGATGCCCATAATTTCACTCGGGTTGCTGGTTATGGTTCCCAACCTGATCCAATATCGCGGCGCTTCCGGGCTTGACATGTTACTGGCTTGTTCTGCCGGGACAATGATTTGGCACGATAACCCCAAAGCCAGAGGTATCTTGGCCATAGCGGGAATTATACTGATCGCGAAATCAGTCATCGATGTTTTGGGAATACCCCTGAGCGTGGCAAATCTTCCGCCTGACGTCCACGTAGTATGGCAAGCGCATGTCTTGGGTGCCGCCATAGGCTGGCTGGCAGCAAATTACAAACTAAAGCGCGAACCACTCCGGGAAGCCCGGCGCGGCTCATGCCGGTAGACTCAAGTTACGAGCAAATTCAGGAAGTCGTGTATTAACTTACGCGTGGCCGCTTGGTGTAGTGCCGGCCGCTGGGTGGCTGCCGATGAGGGCGCGTGGGATATCGCGCCCAAACTCTTGGTTCGAGACGGCAACCATGTCGACATGGCACTTCAGTGGGCCAGCCTGCGCCTTTATATTGGCGCAAGGAGACGATAATGGACGATGCAATTCGCTTTACCGGCCGGGTACTTTACCTGAGCCAGGATCCGGCACAGATTCGCGCCCAACTGGACGGCGCGTCGTTGACGCCGGCGCAAGCGGGGCCGTTGCGCGACGATGTTTCGACCGACGAAATTACGCCGGTGACGGTGATGCTGACCTATGACGAGCGGCTCGGTCGATATCCCTACGTCGGTTTCAAGGCCGGTGGCGAGCAGCCGATCGGCGAGCATGCAATCAAACAAGGCGGCTTTCAGATCACGGTGGCGGGCAAACGTTACGGCAAGGGTTCGTCCCGGGAATCGAGTCCGTTGGCGGAATTGTCGGCCGGGATCAAGTTGATTATTGCCGAAAGCTTCGAGCGCATCTATCAGCAAAACTGCGACAACATCGGGATTCTGACCAGCTCCGATTTTTCTCTGCTTGAGCGGGTGCAAGCGGGCGAAGCCATACCCTTCGAGGTTTTTCTGCAGGGGCGCGACGCGCTGACCCAGCAGGTGATTCGCAGTGGCGGTTTGCTGGCGTACAGCCGCCAGGCCGAATGGCCGGCTCCGGCGTCGGGAATTCAGTTCACCGAGCAGCCGGGCCGGGCGCCGCAAACCTTGGCCGAAAAAATTATCGAGCGCCATCTGCACCCCGGTTTTGCTTCCGCCGAGCGGGGCGATGGTGTGTTTATCGCGGCCGATTGGCGTTTCAGCCACGACTACTTTACCGGCATGTGCGCCCACTTGATGCATCGGGCGTTTGGCCGGCCGGCGCCGCTGCATGAGCCGGATCACATCGTCGCCTTCCAGGATCATCTGGTGCTCGCCGCGCAAAGCGTGCCGCATGTGCGCGACGGCTTGTTGCCGGGGATTGCCAATCTGACCCGGGGCCATACGGATTTCGCCCGTGATTACCCGGTACGAAGCCATGGCGCGTTGGCCGATGCCTCCGGCTCGGAAGGTATTTGTCATGCGCTGATGGCCGAACAATATGCCTTGCCTGGACAGGTGGTGGCGGGCACCGATTCTCACACTCCGCATTCGGGGGCCTTGGGCTGTCTGGCATTTGGCGCGGGCGCCACTGAAATTGCGAATAGCTGGGTCACCGGTTACGTGCGCTGCAAAGTGCCGCAGACCTTGCGTATCGAACTCGACGGTAAGTTGCGCCCGGGGGTCACAGCCAAAGACGTGGTGTTGCATCTGCTGCGTCTCGACTTGATTCGGGGCGGCGGCGCGATCGGTCTGGTGTTTGAGTATGGCGGCAGCGCGGTGCGCGCCATGTCGGTCGATGAGCGCGCCACGCTGACCAATATGGTGGCGGAATTGGGCGGTTTCACCGGGATAGTCGAGCCGGATGAAAAAACCGTGGCGTTCCTGAAGCAGCGCCGGGGTATCGATTTTGTGCTGCAGGACTGGATGAAGAGCGATGCCGATGCCGTGTATCAGGAGGTGATCCGCATCGACGCCGCGGCGCTCACGCCGATGCTGGCGCGCCCCGGAGATCCGGGCAACGGCATGGCGGCGAACGAACTGCTGGACGAGGTGGCGATCGATATCGCCTATGGCGGTTCATGTACCGCCGGCAAACGTGAAGACTTCGACATGTATTACCAGGTATTGCATTGGGGCCTGGAGCATGGCTTGTCGGTGGCGCCGGGGACCCGGCTCTATTTGCAGTTCGGCACCATGGAAGTGCGGCGTTATTGCGCAGCGCAAGGTTATTTGCCGGTGTTTGAGCGTGCCGGCGCGCAACTGGTGATGCCGGGCTGCGGTTCATGTGCGAACTGCGGTCCGGGGCAATCGACGCGTAGCGATGAGGTCACCATCAGCGCCATCAACCGGAATTTCCCGGGCCGCTCAGGTCCGGGAAATGTCTGGCTGGCCAGTCCCGGCACGGTGGCGGCGAGTGCTTTGCGCGGCAAGATCATTACCTTCGATGCGCTGCAGCAACAGCACGCGTAAAGCGAAATTACAGGATCCTTATGCCTACCCCCATCACTTTATACGAGAAGCTCTGGCAGGCGCACGTGGTGCATGTCGAGGATGACGGCACCACGGTGTTGTATATCGACCGCCATATGTTGAACGAGGTCAGCAGCCCGCAGGCTTTTGAGGGCGTGCGGCTGGCCGGCCGCCGGATCTGGCGTGCGGCCTCGGCGGTCGGTGTCTCGGACCATAACGTGCCGACCACGCAGCGCAGCAGCGGCATTGCCGATCCGATTTCCCGCTTGCAAGTCGAAACGCTGGATGCGAATTGCGATGCGGCCGGTATCTTGCAGTTCAAGATGAACGACGCGCGGCAAGGTATCGAGCATGTGGTCGGACCCGAGCAAGGACTGAGTTTGCCGGGCATGACGATAGTCTGCGGCGACTCGCATACCTCGACTCATGGAGCCTTCGGCGCGCTGGCTTTCGGCATCGGCACCTCGGAAGTGGAACATGTGCTGGCCACGCAAACCTTGTTGCAAAAACGCAGTCGCACGCTGCAAGTCTGGGTTGACGGCAGCCTGCCGCAAGGCTGTACCGCGAAAGACCTGGTGTTGGCGATTATCGGCCGGATCGGCACCGCGGGCGGCACCGGCTATGCCATCGAATTTGCCGGGCCGGCGATCCGGGCTTTGTCGATGGAAGGGCGCATGACGGTATGCAATATGGCGATCGAAGCCGGAGCGCGCGCCGGCATGATCGCGGTCGACCAGACCACGCTGGATTACCTGAAAGATCGCCCTTATGCACCGCAGGGCGCTGCCTGGGACCAGGCGCAAGCATATTGGCACAGCCTGCATTCGGATCCCGGTGCATCGTTCGATCTGGTAGTGACGCTCGATGCCGCCTCGCTGCAACCTCAGGTTACCTGGGGCACCTCGCCGGAAATGGTGACTACCATCGATGCCTGCGTGCCCGATCCGGCACAGCAAACCGATCCGGTGAAACGCGAAGCGCAGACGCGTGCCTTGCACTACATGGGCCTCGACGCCAACACCCCGATCAGCGGGATTCAACTCGACAAGGTGTTTATCGGTTCCTGTACCAATTCGCGGATCGAAGACTTGCGTGCCGCAGCCGAGGTGGTCGCCTGCCTGGGCGGCCAGGTGGCGCCGAATATCAAACTGGCGATGGTGGTGCCGGGGTCGGGCTTGGTCAAGGCGCAGGCCGAGCGCGAGGGGCTGGATAAGATTTTTATCGCGGCCGGCTTTGAATGGCGCGATGCCGGGTGTTCGATGTGCATGGCGATGAATGCCGACCGGCTTGAGCCGCAGGAGCGTTGCGCCTCGACTTCGAATCGCAACTTTGAAGGGCGTCAAGGCACGGGCGGGCGCACACATCTGGTCAGCCCGGCGATGGCGGCTGCTGCTGCGATGAAAGGACATTTTACGGACGTGCGGCAATTGATGGGGCTGCAAGCGCGAGCGCAAGTGCCGCCGCAGGCAGCGCCCGCCCCGCGACAATTTTAAGGTCATCCTGAAATGGAAAAATTCGGCGTAGAGGGTGTGTACCAAGGCAAGGTTGTGCCGCTGGAGCGGGAAAATGTCGACACCGATGCGATTATTCCGAAGCAGTTCCTGAAGTCGATCAAGCGTACAGGTTTCGGTCAGAACCTGTTCGATGAATGGCGTTACCTGGATCATGGCGAGCCGGGCCAGGACTGCAGCCAACGGCCGCTCAACCCCGGCTTCGTGCTCAACCAGCCGCGTTATCGCGGCGCCGGAGTGTTGCTGGCGCGCGAGAACTTCGGCTGCGGCAGTTCGCGCGAACATGCGGTATGGGCCGTGCAGCAATATGGCTTCAAAGTCGTGATAGCCCCGAGTTTTGCCGATATCTTTTTTAATAATGCCTTCAAGAACGGTTTGTTGCTGGTGACCCTGGATGCGGCCCACCTTGATCGCCTGTTTGATGATGCGCAAGCGGCGATCGGCTATCATTTGACTATCGATCTGCCGGCTCAGACGATGACGGATCCGGCCGGCCGCGAGTATGCTTTCGACATCAGCGGGTTTTCCAAATATTGTTTGCTGCAGGGACTGGACGAGATCGGCCTGACCCTGCGGCGTGAAGCCGCGATTGAAAGTTTTCAAGCGGCACGCCACCGGCAGCACCCTTGGCTCGAGATGCCTCAAGCCGTGTCGCGGCCTGTATCCCAGGAGCCCCAGTCCTGAGCGCGTGAGCCGGCGTCAGGCAGTTTTAGCGCTGGCAGCCGGCTATTTGCGGCTTACTTGAGCGACTACTTAAACACTAACCAGGAACACGTTTTGCCTGATGCGCCATTGAGTAGTACCCCCGCGCTGGAAGACGGCTCAATCTATTGGTTGCGCAATCTGTACGTCTGCCTGTTCGGCGCCTTTACCACTATTCTCAGCATGACCTTGCTGTTGCCGTTCCTGCCGATTTACGTGCAGCATCTCGGTGTCACGTCGCCCGCGGCCATCGTGCAATGGTCCAGCGTGGCTTTTAGCGTGACCTTTCTGGCTGCGGCTCTGGTCGCCCCGCTGTGGGGTAAATTGGCCGACCGCTACGGGCGCAAGCTGATACTGATGCGTGCCAGCCTGGGCATGGCGCTCGCCATGTCGGCAATGGGGCTGGCGCACAATGTCTATCAACTGGTGGCGCTGCGTCTGCTGGTCGGGTTGGCCGGAGGCTATGCCTCGGGTTCGATGATACTGGTGGCGACACAAACGCCGAAGGCACGTACCGGCTGGGCCTTGGGCACGCTGTCGACCGGTGTGCTGGCGGGCAATTTGCTGGGGCCGCTGGTCGGCGGTATCCTGCCTGGTCTGGTCGGCATCCGCAACACCTTCTTTTTTGCCGGCGGCGTGATTTTTATCGCCTTCCTGGCGACCTCGTTTTTGATCCGCGAAGATAAAACCAATGCGCAGCGCAAAGCGGCACGTCATGTCGGCAGCGCCTGGGCCAAGATTCCCGATCGGCGTCCGGTGCTGGCGATGTTGCTGACCGCTTTATTGCTGTTGCTGGCGAATATGTCGGTCGAGCCGATTATTACGGTCTACGTGGCGCAACTGGTGGCCGATCCGTCCAAGGTGGTGCTGGTTTCCGGCCTGGTGATGTCGGCCGCGGCGCTGGGCAGCATCTTGGCGGCACCGCGTATCGGCCGCCTGGCGGATCGCATCGGTCATTGGAAAGTGGTGGTGGTGTGTTTGCTCGCGGCTGCCGTGCTGCTGATTCCGCAAGCGTTTGTCACGGCCGGCTGGCAATTGATCTTGCTGCGATTCCTGATGGGGATGGCGCTGGCGGGGCTGTTGCCGTGCATCACGGCCTTGATCCGGCATAGCGTGCCCGACGCGGTGAGCGGCAATATCCTGGGCTATTCCCAGTCGGCGCAATATGCCGGGCAGGTCAGCGGTCCGCTGCTGGGCGGCGTGCTGGGGGCGCACTTCGGCATGCGTTCGGTATTTCTGGCGACCAGTGTTTTGCTGTTTGGCGGCGCGGCCTACAACTGGGTGCTCTCCCAACGCGCAACAGCGCGCGGTAACAAGATCCAGCGGGTCTGACCGGGCTGAACTCATGCCTACGCGGGCGCCGGCGGACAGCGTCCGGCCCGCAGCTCGCTCACATGATGGACGAATTTTTCGCCTGCGGCCTGCGCTTGTTACGACCTCTGTTAAAGTAAGGTCAAAATTTACCCGCATCCTGGACTTCAGCCTTATAAGGCCGATGCGGGTCCGGGTACGAGTTCATGACGACTTTGTTTTAAGGGGAATCTTGATGACGGAGCTTTACAAATTTTCGGCGCGCTCGCTGTCAGGCGAACAAATCGGTTTTGAGCAATATCGCGGCCAAGT
>Ga0302300_1001891_pt1 | contig 11384 bp, 9 predicted proteins | sample III_Palsa_E1_1_FD_198756 | JGI IMG/M metagenome (GOLD analysis project Ga0302300, IMG submission 198756) | Peat permafrost microbial communities from Stordalen Mire near Abisko, Sweden - III_Palsa_E1_1 | ecosystem: Environmental > Terrestrial > Soil > Palsa > Peat permafrost | place: Sweden... | reverse complement strand
GACGACGAGTTGATGATGCGGGCCGTGAAGTCGGGGCCAATATTTTCTCGGCGCGTCAAAATCCTGCTTGCGCTATTTGTTTTCAGCCTTCCGCTGGTGAATCCTTGGGTGCGTGGCGATGGAGTGGGATACTACGCGTTCGGCCGGTCGATCCTAATCGGCGGCAATCTCGATTTCACAAGAGATTGGCTGGCCGCAAACACTAGCTTTCGGATGGGGCGTGTCAATTCTGACGGAAACATCAGCCAGAATCAATTCACGGTAACAGGTCATCTGGATAATCATTTCACAATAGGACCCGCGATCCTTTGGTCCCCTTTCCTGCTAATGGCTCATCTTGCTGTGAAGGCAAGCCACATTTTCGGATCCCGTGTTTCCGCCGACGGTTTCTCTTCGCCTTATAGGATCGCTATGGCGTTGGGAACTGCATTTTACGGCTTTCTGGGGATATGGTTTTCCTTTCTGCTGGCAAAAAAGTATTGCGGAGAGAAATGGGCATTTCTCGCCGCTCTCGGCATCTGGTTCGCAAGTTCACTTCCCGTCTATATGTATTTCAATCCCTCATGGGCTCATGCACATTCAGCTTTCGTCGTATCGCTCTTTCTGTGGTATTGGGATCGCACACGAGCAGCGCGCAGCTGGGCGCAGTGGCTGATTCTTGGCATAATCGCTGGGCTCATGATGGACGTTTACTATGTAAATGCGGTTTTGCTGATCGTTCCTCTGATGGAATCACTAGCTGAGTTCTGGGACAGATTAAAGGCAGGCGAAATCGAACGTACGAAGCAGCTTTTTATCTGCAATGTACTTTTCGTCATAACTATTCTTGTCGCGTTCGCTCCGACCCTTATTACGAAAAAGATAATTTATGGAAGCTATTTTAATTTGGGCTACACCGAGCGATGGTTTTGGAAATCTCCGGCCCTTCTGAAGGTTTGCTTCTCCGCGGAACACGGTTTGTTCAGCTGGACACCGATTCTGATCTTGGCGGTGGCGGGACTTGTTTTGCTGCAAACGTACGATCGGGAATTGAGCCTTTTCTTGACTGGTGTTTTTTTGCTTTACCTTTATACGATCGGCTGCTATCAAAATTGGGATGGCATTTCGTCGTTCGGAAATCGCTTTTTCATATCGCTAACACCGTTGTTTGTTCTAGGACTTGCATCCTTTTTTGACTGGCTTGCGAGCAAATGTCGCGAGCGCGATTCCATGGCGTTCGCATGGAGTGTAACGGCATTGTTCGTGTTATGGAATATGGGGCTTATTTTCCAATGGGGCACACACCTGATTCCGGCGCGCGGGCCGATTTTGTGGCGTGACGCAGCGTACAATCAAGTTGCGGTCGTACCGGCACAAGCGGTCCGGACCTTAAAAGCATACTTGACGGGGCGCGGACGGCTGATGGGCCACATTGAGCAGCAAGATCTTCAGCAACTCAAAGAACAAAATAGAGAGCCCTAGAATCCTCTGCCAATAGAAGATACCGAGTGAAGTATTTTGCATAGTCGAGAATTCGAGGGGTTTCCGCTCTCCGGAAAGCTTCAAAATTATGGGAACTCAGCCGGTAAAAAGTAACCTTCGAATGCGGACGCGCGTGCTCCGGAACACCGCAGCGTTACTCGGCGGCCGTGGAATCTCGATTGTTCTATCGGGAGGGGCATCAATTATTCTGGTACGATATCTGGGGAGTGAAAAACTTGGCGAATTCGGCGCAATTTATGCTTACGCGACGCTCTTCGGTTGGCTGGCAACGTTTGGAATGGATACGATCATGGCTAGAGAAGCATCGATCGACCGTAACCAGGCTACGAACATTCTCCGAACCGGAACGAGGCTCTGCCTCGTATTTGCTATCGGCTCCACCATTTTGTCATTGGTAATTGCTCCCTTTGTAGGTTACAAAGGCGATTTACATTTCCTACTTATTTTCGCTGTAATGGAAATGCTCCTGCTTTCACCGCTCCGTCTTTCCGGAGTGGTCTTCCAGGTAGATTTGAAGCAATGGTATTCGGTGGGGATCAATCTATCGCGTCAGTTTCTATGGCTCTTGTTGGTTGTTGTGCTGGCATGGTTGCAGGCCCCCCTCGTTAAGGTAATCGTGTGGCGTTTTGCTGTGGCGACCATGGAATCCATTCTGATCTGGGTCTTCAGTCGACGCTTCCTGTCCCGCTTAGCGGAAGTCCGGGCGGATCGGGCACGCTTTTATCTAGCTAGCGCGGCCCCCATGGCTTTCAGTGCGCTTCTAGCTTCAATATACATGCGCATTGATCAGGTGATGCTGCACAACATGGTGAATGACTCGACTTTGGGTCAATACGTCGCCGCAGTCAGAGTGAGCGAAATGTTTGAAATGCTTCCGGCAGCGTTAATTGCTTCGCTGGTCCCGATTCTTTCCGTCTCCGCAAAAGATCCCGAGGTTTTCCGCACTTACCTTGACCGGACGTTTCGTTACTTTTTAGTCCTTGGCTGTGCCATCTGTGTGGTGATTACGACAGGAGCTGGCCTCATCGTAAACCTCCTCTATGGTGGGCAATTCGCCGCAGCGACGCCGTTGCTCGCGGTGTTAATTTGGTCGGAGGGAAGCACCTTTTTCGGCGCAGTTGTGATAAACGCGATGGTAGCTAGAAATCTTCAAAAATACCTTCTGGTGCCGACGGCCGCAGGCGCATTAGGCAATGTTGTTTTGAATTTGTACTCGATACCCCGATATGCAGCGCTAGGCGCCGCTTGGGCCACGTTGATAAGTTATAGTATGGCATGGTTCGTTGTGCTGCTGGCATTTCGGCAAACACGCCCGCTAGTTCTGCAGGGTTTGCGCTGGGCGATACCGGCATTCGCACTGGCAGCGGGAGCAACATGGGCAGCGGCGGTTCTACCAGGACCGGCACTGGTAAAAGTCGTACTTGGAGTCTGTCTGTACGCAGCGGGAATTGGAGCCACACGGCTCTTCGGGCGCGATGATATCGAGTACGCGTGGGCAGCACTGGCGCATGGTCAAGCGAAAACCGGATAGAGAAAAGCAAGAAAATCAAGGTAATGCGAACAACCATGATCAAATCCGCGATCTACAAATCCTTCCGGGCATTCGGCCTCGATATTACCCGCCTGCGTCATTACGAACAGGGCTACCCTCCCGACTTTCACGATGAAGAGACAGACATCATTCGAAAAGTCCGCCCCTGGACCTTGACGAGCCCGGAGCGAATATACGCTCTGATTCAAGCGGTGCGGTAATGCTATTCAGGGGACCATCGTTGAATGCGGAGTGTGGAAGGGTGGCAGCATGGCGGCGATCGCGAGGTCGCTTCTACAGGTTCAGGATGTGAACCGTGATTTGTACCTCTTTGATACATTTGAGGGAATGTCCGAGCCAACGTCAAATGACAGTGATTACTCTGGCAAGCAGGCCTCCGAACTCTTGCGAGAGAACCCCAGCTACAGGTGTGCTGACGCGCCTCTGGAGTTTGTTAAGAGCGTGCTTTTAGAGACGGGCTACCCAGAAGAGAGAATTCACTTCATCCAGGGGAAGGTAGAAGAGACCATACCGGCCTCGGCTCCAGATTCCATCGCCCTACTGCGACTTGATACCGACTGGTATGAGTCAACAAAGCATGAACTAGTTCACCTATTTCCACGCCTATCGCACAATGGTGTAATCATTATCGATGACTATGGCCATTGGAGAGGGTCCCGGCAAGCTTGCGATGAGTATTTCGCGGAGAACCGAATCCCTATTCTGCTAAACCGAATCGATTACACCGGCCGAATTGCTTTGAAGCCGTGATCAAGGAACAAAAAATTGAAATATGCAGTCTTGAATCTGCCACGCGAATCGGATGCTGTCGAGAATTATGGCAACAAATTAGTCCTCCTGTTGCGCCATCCCGTTTACGCGTTTCTCGGTCTGCGACCTGCTCTGGCTCAACACACTGCACCCGAACATGCGGCCCTGCGCCGCTGGGCCAAGGGTCGATCAACGCTGGTTGAAATCGGAGTGGCGGAGGGTGTATCGGCGCTTGCTCTTCGCGACACAATGTCTCCCGAAGGAACCCTCCACCTGATTGATCCATACCACCTTAGTCGCTTTTCCGGACTGAACTTCACGAAGCGGGTGGCGCACCGAGCGGTGAAAAGCCGCTCGGGTGGGAAGGTTGTGTGGATCGAAAAATTCAGCCAGGACGCGGTCCGCGAATGGACGGCACCAATCGACTTGTTAGTAATTGATGGGGACCATTCCGATGCCGGAGTCGAGGCGGATTGGAACGATTGGAACCGTTTCGTGAAGCCAGGGGGACTTGTGATTTTTCACGATGCGTGCCTCTTCCCGGGTGGCTGGACGCGTCCTGATTATGGCCCTGTGAATTTAGTTAACCGCCTCTTTCGCGAGAATCTGGTGCCTGGCTGGACCATCGCAGAGGAAGTCCATTCGCTGCTCGTAGTGGAGCGCCATGCTTCGACGAAGGACGATTTGGAAGATTCGGCGATTGGAATCGCTGAGAAAGGCGTAGGACGTTGAGAATTCTCATTGTCACGGACGTACCCCGTCAATGGGAAGCAGGCACGGCGGCCGTCCTGCTAAATCACGCTCGCGAGCTCCAGAAACTGGGGCACGAAGTGGACTGCTGGTTCGGTGAGGACGTAATGACGGGGCCGGTGCGGCCTCAGCGCCTCAAGACCTTCATTTTTGCCGTTCGCGTCGCTCGACGTATTCTGCAAGAACGGGACAGCTATGACGTCGTCGACCTCCATGCTCCATTGGGTTGCGTTTACGGCGCCTTGCGCAGATTTTTCCCCCGAAAAGGTACACCTCCCTATGTGTTTACGATGCAGGGGATTCTAGAGCGTCATGCGCATATCATGCGGCGGGAACACTCCAAGGGACGAGCCTGGAATTTTGGTTGGAAGAACCGGCTATGGTTTCGGCTGTATCATCAAACGATGTACGACGTCGCCATCAAGACGGCGGATTTCGGTGTTGCTTCCAATCGCGAGGCCTGGACCTATCCCGAGCTCAAGCACGATTGCGAGCCCGCCCGCCTGTGGTATGTGCCGAACGGGGTGGAAGAGCGATTCTTCACACAGAGTGAGCGCAGTAACAAAGGAACAATTCGGCTGTTGTATGTGGGAACCTGGCTTGACCGCAAAGGTGTTTATTATCTGGCCGAGGCGTTCCGATTCTTGACCCAGCGTAGATCAGACATTGAATTGACCGTAGCTGGCTGTCTGTGCCCCGAAGATGAAGTGAAACGATTCTTCGCGCCGGAGATTCGCTGCAAAGTACACGTCATCCGGTTCGTCAAACGCGAGGACATGTTACGAGTCTACGTCGGTCACGATATCTTCGTTTTTCCGTCCTTGATGGAGGGAATGCCACTCGCGCTTCTCGAAGCAATGGCAACAGCAATGCCGGTGGTCACTACCGAAATCTGCGGAATGGCGGACGTCATCGAAGATGGCTATAATGGTTTGCTCGTCCCCCCCGCAGACACCGCAAAATTGGCCGAAGCGACCGAACGGCTTTGCGAGTCGTTAGAATTGCGCGAGCAACTGGGTCGGGAAGCGCAGCAGACGATGAAGCGTTATACGTGGCAGCGCGTCACTCAAAAATTGGAAATGGTGTTGTCCTTGGCGGTCCAGCAGGCCCAGCAAGTTGTAAATCATTGAGGCCATGCGAGTTTGTGACAGACTTGCCCATTGAATATGCCTACCTTGGTTGCTCTGCTTGGAAGGCCTGACACACCTACTGATGGCGTGGCGGATTACTGCGCATTTCTCGCAAAAGCGTTAGAGGCGCGAGGCATCCAGATGAGTTTGGCGCGCGTGCGCTGGATGGAAGACGGCTGGTTTAACGGACTGCTGGAACTCTGGCGAGAGTGCCTAGGATGGCGCGGTCAGTGGGTTATTTTACAATATACGGCGCTGTCATGGTCTCGGCGCGGGTTTCCGTTTGGAGCTGTCGCGGTGCTTGCAATTCTCCGCCGACGGGGGGTGCGCTGTGCCGCTGTGTTACACGAGCCATACCGCCAAAGCGAAACTTCGGCCCGATTGATCGATCGGATTCGTGGCGCATGCCAGGACTGGACTGTCCGCGCTCTGTACCAGCGCGCCGAAAAAGCCATCTTCGCTGACCCTCTCGAGACCGTGGTTTGGCTGCCAAAAGATGAACCTAAAGCCGTGTTCATCCCCATCGGGGCTAATATTCCCGCACAATTGCCGCGAAGCGATCATGATTGGAAGGGCCGGAAGACTGTTGCCATCTTCTGTCTAAGTGACATGCCGAATCGACAGCGAGAAGTGGACGACATTTCTAAAGCGACGCGCTCAGTCTCATCGAACGGCGCACAGCTTCGGGTGGTATTTCTTGGCCGCGGAACTGCGGAAGCTAATGAAGAGATCGATCGTGCGTTTCACGGATCCTCGGTCGAGGTGTTGAATCTCGGCCTTCGCAGCGCGGAAGAGATCGGCCGCGTCCTCAGCGAATCCGACGCGATGCTGTGCGTTCGCGGAAAGCTTTTCCCGCGACGCGGCAGTGCCCTCGCCGGAATCGCCTGCGGGCTCCCTATCATTGCGTATGCTGGAGCAGCAGAAGGCACGCCTCTCACCGAGGCTGGCATCGAGCTGGTCCCCTACGGCGACGGCGAAGGCTTAGGTGTGGCTCTGGCGCGTGTGCTTGGGAATCAACACCATTGGCAACAACTTCACGAAAGGAGTTTGCGCGCACAGCGAAAGTATTTTTCGTGGGACCGAATCGCGCTGGGCTTCGCTGATGCGTTAGCGGAGAATAAGATCGATCCATGAAGCTTCTAATCTATGCACGGGATTGGGCGCCATCCGTGGGAGGAGTTCAAACGATCACGAAGACGCTGGCCGATGGGCTCGCCGATTGGTCAAGAAGACATGACGAAGAAACGATCAAAGTCACGCTGCTCACGCAAACTCCCGCGGGAAATATGAATGATTCGCAATTGCCATATCGCGTTGTTCGCAACCCAAGCTTGATGGACTTCGTCCGCGAAATCCGAACGTCGGATGTGATTCATCTCGCTGGCCCGACGCTCGTTCCGCTCATCATCGGGTACTTGCTTCGCAAGCCGACGATTGTCGAACATCACGGATATCAAGCGAATTGTCCCAATGGCCTCCTGCTATTCGAACCGGATCACTGTGTATGTCCGGGATATTTCATGGCGGGGAACTATCGGAAATGCATGGAGTGCAACGCGCGAAATTTGAGCGGGTTTGGAAGTGCTCGAAGCCTTTTGTTCACGTTTGTCCGGCGATGGTTGTGCCATCGCGTGGCCAGGAATATCGCGATTACGGATCACGTAGAGATGAGGGTCGAGCTGCCTCGCGCGCGCACGATATATTATGGAGTCCCCGACGGAGGCAGGCCACTGTGCCATATGCCGGAAGTCGGACACGGGCTTGAAATTGGATATGTCGGGCGTCTAGTGCAAGAAAAAGGCCTTCCTGTACTCCTCAAGGCGGCTAAGCAACTTGACAATACGGGAGTTAACTTCCGCCTCACGTTCATCGGAGATGGACCCCAGCGCGCAGAACTCAAAGCCCTTTCCGACAAATTGAGTCTGAATGAAATGGTTTTCTTCACTGGAGACCTGAGAGGTGCGGATCTCGACAAAGCATTGCGCGCCATCCAGGTCGTGGTCATGCCTTCGGAGTGGGAAGAAACGGCAGGATTGGCGGCCATAGAGCAGATGATGGCGGGAGGCGCCGCAATCGTCGCTAATATCGGCGGGCTCGCGGAGGTAGTTGGAGAAGCGGGTCTCAAGTTCACGCCGGGGAATTCCGAGGAACTATGTCTTTGCCTAAAAGTGGTTGCCGAAGACCGCAGAAAAATTGAAGAGCTTGGCTCTATGGCTCGTGCGCGGGCGTTGAAGGAATTCTCGGTAGAACGGTTCATCATGCGACATGCCGCACTTTATCAAGAACTTCAAAAGGCAGTTCCTTCAAAGGAGCATGCCAAGTCTGAATCGCGGCAGAATGCGGATGCGGGCGGCTAGGGCGATGCCAGTAAGGCACGGGCGAATTTCAAGAACTGCCGAGCGGTACAAACCTGAGCCAACAAACTATCGAATTGCCACTTTATTTTCTTCTCGCAGAGACGATACTCAGAAGTAATCGAAATCGATTCCAGCTCTTTATACGGCATTTTATTTACTAGGATAGAATACGGGCGCCGAGGGGCTAGCGTCAAATCAGGGTGTTCCAAAGAAATCTTTGGAGGCAATGCACAATTTGTTGAGCTCGCGGATTCCCGCTGTAAAGACCCAGGCGCTGATTGGATTGAGCGTTTTTGCCCTAGCTATGTTGCTGGCGTGGCAAATCGGCAGTGTGATCAACGGCAAAGACGAACGAGCGCTGATTTTTGCCGCGGTCGGGCTGGCCGGTTTCTTTGTGATCGTAACAATTCTCCGGAACTGGCGCACCGGATTTTACCTCTTTCTAGTCTGGATGCTTTTCGAAGACTTATTCCGGAAATATATGGGGAACGGCGCGGCACTTTTTTTCGGCAAGGATATCCTTACCGCTCTCGTATATATCTCTCTTTTTGCGGAGATCCGGCTGGGGCGAGAAAAACGCTTTCGGGCGCCTTTCTTGTTATTCCTAAGTTTTTTCTTCCTGTTGGGAGTTGTACAAGTCTTCAATCAAAACTCACCTCACATCTTGTATGGCCTGCTTGGTTTCAAGACTTATTTCTACTACATACCACTCATGTATGTCGGCTATGCTTTGATCAGAGGCGATGAGGATCTTAGAAGATTCCTGGTCGTGAACGCGACGCTTGGCGGATTTATTGCCGCGCTAGGGATCGCACAGGCTATTCTTGGAAATTCATTTCTAAACCCTGCAAGGCTCGCGCCAGAGCTTCGGGACCTCGGAAATCTTGAAAAGGCTACACCGCTTAGCAATCAACTCTTCTCTCTGCCCGATTCGGTCTTTGTAAGTTCACCCCGATTCGATCTATTCCTGATCCTTGTTTTTATTCTCGCTTTGGGAGCAAGTGGGTATCTGCTGCTAGGCGACTTACGCGGCCGCAAGATCGTTTTTATTGCGATCGGCATAATTGGAGTCGCGACTCTGCTCTGTGGTAATCGAGGCGCGGTCATGTTCGTATTGATCAGTGCCTTGGCGCTTGGAGCCGGTCTTTTGTGGGGCGCGCCTTGGCGCCAGCGTCAAGCTCACCGAATGATCAAGGCAATCCGCGGCTCCGTTATTGTATTCGGAATGGGTCTCGCATTGATTCTACTGCTGTTCCCGCAGGAGACGGGCTCGAGAATTGCATATTATGCAGAGACTCTCTTGCCTCACAGCTCTGCCTATGCGCTAGAGAACCGTACGTGGGATTATCCTGTCCAAAACCTTCTAGATGCCTTCAGCAGGCCGAACTGGCTGTTGGGAAATGGCATCGGCACGGCATCGCTCGGAGGACAGTATGTCGCGAAGCTAACGGGAGTGCCCTCTCCGAATCTATGGGTCGAAGAAGGGTACGGCGTGTTAATCATTGAAATGGGAATCATTGCTCCGTTTCTATGGATTCTTTGGACGGGTGCGCTGATGTACTACGGCTGGGACGTAGTAAGACGACTTCGGCAGACACGCTTTTTCCCTATCGCATTCGCAATATTCTGGTTCGCTTTCCTGCTGTTATATCCGATGACCTTTGGTGGTTTATCGGCCTATCAAAACTATATTAACAATGCTTACTTGTGGCTTCTGGTGGGGATTCTCTTTCGCTTGCCGGAAATTCAAGCCGGCACACCAAATCTCGTGCCGGCACCATCTGCCAAGTCACGTGCTCGGGGCGGATTCCAATTCTGATGAAAAAAGCTGGCTCGGTGTGTGTGCTCCTCGGACTTACCGTGAGAATATGATTCATGGGTTCGATCAAACGTAAACCTCGTCTCGCGGTGGTTTCTCCGTTTCTCGACAAACGGCACGGAAGCGAGCGAATCATCATAGAGTGGCTATCAAATCTACCTGATGAATTCGATCTTCACGTTTATAGCCAGCGTGTTGAGGACTTTGACGAGTCAAAATTCACGTGGCACCGCATCCCGAAGCTCGCGGGTCCGCATCTTTTGAACTTCTTGTGGTGGCTGGGGGCTAATCGGCTTTGGCGTTACTGGGATGGGCGCTTCCGAAGCTTGCGACACGATCTAGTTTTCAGCGCGGGCGCAAATTGCCTGGATGCTGATGCAATCTGTGTTCACATTGTCTTTGCCGAATACACCAAGCGAGTTCGCGAAGGAATGGACTTTCTCAGGAATCCCGTTTGGGAATGGGCGCGACTCCTTCATCGTAAACTTTATTACCGGGTTGCGGTTTGGATGGAACGCCGCGCCTATAAAAACCGTGGAACGATGCTGGTCGTCTGTTCGCGGAAAACTGCCCGCGAACTCGAACAATTCTATGGACGGACCGACCGCATACCGGTGCTCTACCTTGGGCTGGATCATTCAGTATTTAATACTACGGTTCGCACGGCACTTCGAGAGGGAGCCCGAAGAACACTGAAGATCCCGCAAGACCAGTTCACTCTGATTCTGGTGGGCAATGATTGGCGTAATAAGGGGGTCCCAGTTCTTCTCGACGCACTGGCGTATTTGCGTGACCTGCCGGTCGGGTTGCTCATTGTGAGTCGCGAGGACCAGTCTTCCTGCCGGCGGCTTGTGACTGAGAAAAAGCTGGAAGAGCGAGTGCTCTTTTTGCCGCCGCGCAAAGACATTGAATTTTACTACGCTGCGGCCGACGCCTACACCGGGCCTTCGCTTCAGGAATCCTATGGAATACCGCCGGCGGAAGCGATGGCTTGTGGATTGCCCGTGATCGTCTCCGCCGCGGCTGGGGTATCGGAGATCGTGACGAACGATGTTGATGGGATGGTTCTGGACGATCCCACTGATGCGACCAAACTTGCCACAATGGTTCGGCGCCTCTGCGAAGACAAAGAACTCCGTAATCGGCTTGGCAACAAAGCGTGTGAAACAGCGCGTCGGTACACCTGGGACCGCAACGGTCGCGACCTCGCTGTAATTTTTGAAGAAATCTTGCAGCGCAAGGCGCAACCCGGCATGCAGACGCTAACTCAGGAGTCATAAATCGCGCGGGCATCAGGATAAACAGAATGAACGGCTACTCACCAAAAGAATATTGGTCGAACATAGCAGACGATTTTCGCTCCGCTGACCCTTCGGGAATTGCTCCGGTTTTGCATCCTGGCGCGCCTGCGTGGTTCAACCAACTAATCGACAGGCAGCAATATCATGCTTTGCGGCGGGCTCTAGCGCTCGCGAGGATTCCACCTGCCGCCCGGTCTCTTGATGTCGGATGTGGGACTGGACGCTGGGTCAGGCGTTATGAAC
>Ga0302300_1001887_pt1 | contig 11397 bp, 4 predicted proteins | sample III_Palsa_E1_1_FD_198756 | JGI IMG/M metagenome (GOLD analysis project Ga0302300, IMG submission 198756) | Peat permafrost microbial communities from Stordalen Mire near Abisko, Sweden - III_Palsa_E1_1 | ecosystem: Environmental > Terrestrial > Soil > Palsa > Peat permafrost | place: Sweden... | reverse complement strand
TCACTCATCTCTCTCTTCACTCATCTCTCTCTCTTCATGTAATTGTCTATCCTTACTATATTGTCTATTTTTTTACTATTACAACAATGTGTTGTAATACAATACTATTATTAACATCCATTACAAATATTAACACTATTAACAATATATGTTATACTTATTAACACCAGTATAATAGTGACATTATCACTAATCCAAGATTAGTAATGCAAACAGATGATATATATCATACCAATGAACAGCAATAACAAATATATGTTTATCAATCTACTAACCTATTAACCTACTATTCTATTAACCTATTATTCTATTAACCTATTATTCTATTAACCTATTATTCTATTAACCTATTATTCTATTAACCTGTTAACTTCAATGATTATTACAATGTTTAACAAGATATTAATACATGTTACATTAGAAAATGTTGTGAACAACTAATTGGTAGTTATATAACAAATGTTGTTAATGCAACTAATTATAGTAAACACATATGTTTTACATCTTTGGGATGTAAAGATATATAAGTATTATTCCATTGGAATAACAATGTTGTAATAAGTAAATATTAAGTTAAATATTGTGTGTATACAAAATAAATAAGTAATAGATAATTACCATTTTAATATTGTGTATGTGTTGTAATATTTATTACAAAATGTAAATAATAGACTATTACAAGTTTAACTTGTAATTATAACTAACAATTTATATTTGTGTTAACATGTGGTTGTTTTAACATGTGGTTGTGTTAACATTACACGTTTGGATCAGATACTTATCTATGTTAAATTTTAAGTTGTAAAACTTTTGTTTTAACAATAATAACATCTTACTAATTTTTGTTGTGAACAATAACAAATCTTGTTGAGGTAGTTATGTTTGAGAATATGTTGGTTGATGACCAACATCTTGTCTTTCTTTATTTATTTGAAACAAAAATTAGAATGCAAAACATATGTGTTTATAGTTATTATTTAGTAATTACATTGTCTGGAACCAGTTAGTAGGTGTCAACAAAATTGTAATGTTTATAAAATATAATATCTACCTTAGGTAAATTAATAACATTAGTAAATATGTTATAACTAGTGTTAACATAACTACAATATAACAAACTTGTATTACACACATATGTATCTCTAATTGTTTTTGTTTATAACACAAATCATGTATTATTAGTAGATTGTTTATTTTTTTTGGTTAAACATATGTATCTGTCATAAATTCAAAATACCTAACATATGCACAAATTAGAGTTGTGTTTGTATCATGCATAATATGTAATATATAACATAAACTTTGTTAACGTAATTTGTAATAAAATTTTCTACCAGTATAGTAACAATAGTATGGTAATTAAATTACTATTACTACAGTTAATATTATCACAACCGATACCTGTTTATGTTGTATACATCAATCATGCTAACTTTGAGTTGACAACTATTTACATGTTTAATTGTCCATCCACAAATACCAAACTTGTGTACTATTATTATCATGATGGTACATAGTTGTAAACTTGTGTAATGTTTGGTAAGATTTTGTTGGTTGAGATTCCAAATGTATATAAGTAGAGATTAAGTATCGAATAAGTTAAAAGTATGTTGGAGAAGATACAGATGTATTAAAAATACAGTAACATTATTGACTGTTCAAAATATGTTTTCGCTCTCGATTGAATTATCATTATGATATTATACAATAATTTTAGTTTGAACCACTTAGTAATGATATAATTTTATAACTAGTAATTAAACATGACGTAACATTATCTAATCGAATTAGATAACGTCACTGTTAGTAAACATATAACTTTAACGGGGGAGGAGGGAGGAGGGAGGAGGAGCTAGTGACAGGCATGTTTAATGGTGTTCTGAAAATACTTTAAAAAATAGGTACCTCTAACGCATCATTAGTTATGTAATATTACAAACACTGTTACTTTCAGGCAAGAAAGTATAAATTTCAATATGTTAACACATACAAACTATTATCATACCACTAAAGTAAACTATCCTCGTTTAGATTACTTTACATAAAGTACATGATGTATTTATTTTTAAGTTGTGTGAATTATTGTGTTATAAATAACATATTAATTATACTTTATGTAAAGTAGTATAATCTAAACTGTGTAATAAATATTATTGTTAGTATTGCTACTATTATCCAATACATAGAAATGTTATTATTACTGTAATAATATATGTTAAAAATCTGTGAGATAAAAATTTTACATCTTCTTGTATGTATTATAATTCGTATATTAGTATGTTACAACCCTATTTTTTAGAAGGTTTGTATTTGTAAAGTTTGTATTTGTGAAGATATAAGATATACGTGTTCTTATGGTTATAAGTACAAAGTGTCAATCTAATATGGGATTGTTGTATACACACACATACTAACAAATATTTTCACCCCTATTTCCTTTACAAGGAATACAAAAGTTACTCCAATTCTAACAGAAGTGTAACACATACATAACATTATTTGTAAAAACAAGAGTAGCAGTAGTAGTGATTGTCTTTGATACCGATGAGTATGGAATAGTTTAATACTAAAATAAAATTGTACAGTTAGTACAATACACATTTATAATAACCATCTATATGTTCCGTGAACAGTATTAAAAACATAACATATATTGTCAAAATCAAACAAAATTTGTATTACCTGTAAAATTAACAGTAACAATATCTCCCAGTACAGATAAGTATACAACAACATATAAAATGATATGTTGTTGTATACTATTATTTATGTATGTGTTGATACTGTTTGAAGTAAATATGGTTAAACATAACATAATATAACATAATATATCTTGTGTGCTTTTTATACTAGAATCTCCAATCTCATGAACTATAAGTTATACAGTTTGTAACTGTATATGTGTATGTGGAAAACAAGTAAGATAGTATTTTGGAGTGAGTTAAACATATGTTCGATGAAGAAAATACCTAAAAGAGAGAGAGACAGATAAATATGTTAGACAAACCATAGAATAAGTGTGTTTTACGTTATAAACAATATAATTTACACTAATTACAACAGTTACCACTATATAATATATGTATACAAAATGCAACTTATATTTAAAACCTCACAAATACAAGTTATTATCAAGTACTGTTATACTTGTAATATACTATAACATGTTGTTGTTTGTATTTTTGTATTTTTGTATTACAACTCGTAATCGTTATTAAAATTAAAAACATGTTATTAGTAACATGTATAATCTTAATTTACTTGTTTACGATTGTAACTTTATAACTATGTTTGTATGTTACTTAAAGTTTTAACATTAATAACTTTTGTTAACAGTATGTTATACACGATGTTAACTGTTAAATTTATCTGTGTACTAATTTGGTTCCAGTATACACAAAGTAAGAAATTACTAGTATTAATATACCATGTCATATATTTAAACATCTTAAAATCTTAAAACTTAGTAACCTATTTGATATCCGAGATATTGAAAGTATTGTTTAAAACGTATACAACAGTAATAACAAATAGTATATTTAACATCTTGTACTACAAATTTGTAATCTAAAACCAGACTTGGTAAACAATTATATGTGACAAAGTATATGTTGAATCCAAGTACTTCCATATTAATCCGTAGTTTTTAATATGTCCAACTACACTAGTAATTATGTAAATATATGGTAATATAACATTGGTGTAAAATGTAATTACCATGTGCGGAGTTGTTAACTTAATAGTTAAGTTAATAGTGTCAAAACATTTTGTTAATATAACAAGAGTTTTGGTATTTTATATACTATAATATATATTTGTATAGTTTACAAATTCTAAAATTATGTAAAAGTATTAACTGTCGAAATTTCAAACATACAAATTAAAATGTACATGAGAGATAAGGTATTTTTTAGTCAACAGTATCTTTTATGGTTATGGTATGCGAGATATATATGTGTTATTTTAAAGTAACATGTTTATATCTACTAAACACATGATTATAAACACTTGAACATTAGATTGAGATAACAAAGTAAATATAATGTAAATTCTTAATTCTTAATTCTTAATTCTTAATTCTTAATTCTTAATTCTTAATTCTTAATTCTTAATTCTTAATTCTTAATTCTTAATTCTTAATTCTTAATTCTTAATTCTTAATATTTAACATGTAAACATATAGATATTATAACGGTATAGTAACGTACATTATTGTAATAAAAGTAACTGTATACATTAATATTTATTTTTGGTACTGGATAAAAGTACCTAATGGTTTTAAATTATTATATTACATAATGTAATATATAACCTAGTCATTTGGTATGTGGATACCAAGTGTATATTGTTTATAACACTTTCGTTTTATGTTAACTTTATGTTTTAATATTTATTTTATGTCCCTATCTCATAGTTTTCTATCTCTTGTACTTTATCTTTTGCATCTACTCACTTACACATACACATCTTAAGATGTATTGTAGATATACTTAATGTTTGTAATTAAAAATATGTGTTGTTTAAAATAACACAAATTTAAAATACTGTTTATAAGTTAGACAAATATTATACAGTATAGTGAACAACTATTGTAACTTTGAAGATATTTTGAGTAGTGGAATGTATGTGATTTTTAAACTGTATAAATATGGATTGTAGTAATACTATTTTTTTACAACAAGATAAAGTAGTTTGTCACACCATGTAACAAATAATGTATCAGTGATATTTAAGTATTACAATTAGTATTTGTTTTTTGTATAGTTGTAACTTCCATTATATGTTAAAACATATAATGTTTTAACATTTGGTATTGTAAAAACCATGTAAAAAATGGTCATTACAAATATCAACCCATTAGAATTTACATACAATTATCATATCATATCATATCATATCATATCATATCATATCATATCATATCATATGTTATATGTTGTAATACTTTGTTGTAACTTGTCGTAAACAATCATTTTTTGATACATACTAAATATTTCAACTTGTTGTTTAATATTTTGTTTATTGTTAATTACAGGTTAAATTTGTAATTGTATATTGTATATATTTTGTTTAACTGGAATATAAACATATATGTTGTAATTACGTAGTGTAATGAGTTACAGACAACTATAACAAATAAAATTTGTATGATTGAGCAAAAAAATACATAAACAGATAAAGGTTGGTTTAACATAGCTGTCTATGGACTATATAATCCAACTTTATACCAGATAACATACAACATAATATTGTATATTGTTAACATTGGAGATAGTAGTTTATTTGCTCTATTTTATGGATACAATAATTTTGTTATTGTATGTTTAACATATAATTTTGTGTGTGGTATACATGATATTTGTGGATTGTTAGCTACATATATTTTATGTAATTTGTGCGTTGAGACTTACATGTCACATGTATGGTAACTATGGATGTAATATGTGACAGTGTTATTTAACTAAAACACTATTATCATCACTACTACACAATATATTGTTAAATACAACATTATGTTGTATTTTTGTAATATGTTAAATATTAAATGTTAAATGTTAATGTGTGGTGTGATGGTTGTTTACGTTACAACATATAAATATTATAGTTGGTGTTTTGATACAAGGATTACATGTTGCAAAAGTATGTTACGAGGTATTCACACCCTAAAATACTAAATAGTAAGTACAGTCTAACATTTATGTTATATAGAATGTTATTACACAAAAATAAAGTACTTGACCATACAGAGTACTGTCTAGTCTACATTAACATGTATACGCTACATTTAGTATGCAAAACCTTGTTTTCATGCAAGTTTTGAAGTGTCTCACACCCATATCTTTACTTTATTTTTTACTTCTCTCCTCCCATAACAATTTTTAAATATGTTTAACATGTTAACGTTATATACATGTTTAATTTTATACAAGTATGTAAAAATAAATGTTTGCATATACTAAGTGTAGTATATGTATACAATTGAAGGATAGTATGTCACGTATGCATCAAGTTATTTAATTTTAATAAAGTACAAGAACATTATAACGTATATTGTAGGTGACTTACAATATTTAACATTTTAAAATACAACCTTAACATCACGTATTGGATAGCTTCTAGTTGGTATGCCGATACCATGGTTTAGTAACTGCAGTTTTTGTTTTTTGTATAGTTTTTTTAAAATGTTCTACAAGTAACACAACTACAACTATAATAACTATCCCAATTATAATAAACAATACTATAGTAAAATATAAAAAATGGTTAAAATATTGTAGTGATGATATAGGTTGTCTTTATAAAAACCATGTAAAAAAATAAAACTGCAGATACCTAAACCATGGTATCTGCATAGTGACTGAAGGCTAGCCTGTAGCACTTGTGTCATGTTACTTTAATTTTAACACATTAGCAGCAGAGCTGTAGTATATATTATAATCTCCTTATAATATTAAGTAGTTTTAAACTAACATCCTTACATCACGTAACAGATAGTCTCCAGTTGGTATGCAGATACCATGGTATAGGTATCTGCAGTTTTATTTTTTTACATGGCTTTTTAAAATATCATCTGAGTTTATACAGCTACAGTTTACTTGGTTAACCCAAGTATAATAAACAATATTATAATAAAATGTAAAGATGGTTAAAAAATATCACTTATGATACAAGGTTGTCTTTACAAAAACCATGTAAAAAAATAAAACTGCAGATGCCGATACCATGGTATCGGCATAGTAACTGGAGACTAGCGTGTAGTATATGTATCATGTTACTTTAATTTTAATAAAAACACAACATAGCAATATATTATAAGCTACTTATAATATTTAACACTTTAAAGTATACAATACTACTTCACATAGTAGATAACTCCAATCTACTTGCACATATTACACTCAATACAAATTTTTGCATGGTTTTTAAACATTATGCATATTTACACATACATGTCTAATTGGAAGCGACTAGCTATTCTTCTAATAATGTATGTGTTACAAGATATGTGTAAACTGTAAAATACTGTAAATAACAAACTACATAACGAGATAATAACTATGTTTAATTGTTGTGGGATTAAATCTCATCTCATCTCATCTCATCTCATCTCATCTCATCTCATCTCATCTCATCTCATCTCATCTCATCTCATCTCATCTCATCTCATCTCATCTCATGAGTTGTTGTTTTAATTGTTATTGTAATTATATGTTACCTTGTAGTTAAACATGTTAAGTAGTAATGATTGAAAGGAAGGAGAAGTATACTCGTAATACTTCTATTAACATAACTTATAGTCTTATTGTTAATTTTCATTCCAAGTAGTAGATTATAGTTTACTGTCTTAACCATATATGAGTGTAATTTCATAATATCTGTGTAAACAACAATCCACAGATATTATGTGGAACCATATTATCTAGAGTAACAGGATTTAGAAAGTGTAAGTTGTAAAGGTAGAAAGAATAGCATTATAAACAAAACATAGCAAGTTACAGATGTAATATGTATATCTAATAATGCAACTGTATTGTTAATGTTAAATAACTTGTAAATAGTTATCTGTTGGTTAATATAAACTTAAACCCAATTTAAGTTTAAATTATGGTGGTATTAATTTTACACCAAGTTGTGATTGTGTATATGTTAAATGGTGTTTATACAAAGTTTAATATTGTTAGTGCAACACACACACACACCTTAAAACCATGTAGATATTCAACACAATATTTATATTATTCCATACTCAAAGATTTTTTTACAGAGAAACATAAATACAGTAATAAATATTGTATTGTAAAAGTATAGAATAACATTAGTGTTTTGTTATCTGGCTATTAACATATTTACAATTTCTAGTCAAAGTTGGTGATCCCATCTTATCCTATCTTATCTTATAATTTTGTTGTATATATCTTTTTGTAAACCAAAAACTCTTTCCTATCGAATATAACCTACTTGTCAACCAGATGGGTTATGTCACAGATGATAGTATAAATATATTTTAATGCATTCTTGTTGATAGATAGTTATCTACCTTGTTTATAACTACCAAGATTAAGTTACTCTACTACAAATAATATATCTAACACATTTGTATGTCGTGATATCACAACTTGTATTTTGTGATTCATAACTACTGTTCACTCATACTAGTTAACAAATACAAAATTATGTTGTAACCCAAATCTTACTTTATTTTTATACCTGTTAATGTCTAATCTATCGTTATGTATAATACATGACGTTTGTGGATCCTTGTCTACTCGTATTGCATGTAATTATATTTGTATACTCAACCAACTATTAACATATTTTAAACAAACAATGTTTAGTATAATTTATATTTCTGGTAAGTGTAAAGTATAGCTAATTATTACCAACACAATCTTGGTTCATAAGAGGATAATTGCATGTAATACGTGTAAACAAGGATCCACCAAGTTATGGGACACAATGAGATTAAAACACAAATAATCTATTGTTCTAACCTATTTACATATCACATGTAAATAGGTTAGAACAACACTTATTTTATGTGTTAACAGTTAGAAACACTGGTATACCAAAAATACAAATATAATTAGTAAATAGATAATATATAACAAGATGTGAAGATAGTCGAGTTAGATAGTAATTGTATGTTACATTAACATATGTTTATACTTATTATTACTAATAATGGGGTTACTAATAATGGGGGAGTCACTAGTATACATTGTTTATTTATATTGGTACTGTTTATCCAATATTTGGTTAGTAACTAATAACCAAAATTACAAAAGTTATGTGTTGTGTATTACATAATTACAATAATATGGTATTATCGTACCACTTTGAAGCAATCAAAATTAGTATTAACACAACATTGTTGTAATTATGTAAACTGTATTAAAACGTGTAGTAACGAAAGGAAAAGTAATACAACAATATAAAACAAAATGTAGATATCACAAAAAATAGTTGTTGTAACACATGTCTATCCATGTACAAGTTTACATATGTTTATAAGTACGATGTTTTTTGTTATATAATATAACAAATAAATATACAATATCTGAGAGAACACATATGCATAGTAATGTGTCATAATTTTACATTAAATTTTATTGTACTATACAATAAGTAGATTTAAAACTATTAGTATACAAATGTCAAATATAAACAATCGTAATATTTTGTCTCTGTGTGGTTTCTAAACATAGTTAACATATTGGAGGGTTCCTATATGTTAACTATGTTTAATTTTTATGTAACACATAGTAAAATTACAATCTGCCATAAAATTTAGAAGATGTATAATAGATAGAGATATTGCAAATAAATATTATACGTATTTATATACATTACATAGAGACTAGATTATTACAATGTGTGATAGATAATGTTAATTCATTATAAAAGTTAATAGTGTTGATAATAACTAGTTATTATCAACAACACTACTTGTTGTAATTTATGTTCGCTTATGTTATTGTTTTTTGTAATTATATTGTCATACAAACACCAATTACATAATTTTTGTTTAAACAACTTAACCACAAAGATTATGTATTTTATGTACCGAAACATTCAAAACTATAAAAACGTTAGGATATGTAGGGATAGAGAAAGACAATGTATAAAAAGAAGCAAAATGTAAATAAAAAAGATAAATCTTACGGTTAACATACCTGTATAGTATTTGTACGAATAGTATTTACATACAAAATGTTGGTATGAATATTGTTAGTGGTGATACACTTATTACTATCGATTCGCAATCTTCTCTATCTTCTCTTTTCTCTTTTCTCTTTTCTTCTTTCCTCTCTATGTCATAACATTATTCCTCTCTATCCGATAACTTGTTTGTTAATTCATACAAATACTGTTTGTATGAGATAATGTTATAATAATATTGTAATAATGTGTGTATGAGTAGTAATTAACATTAACACCTTTCGTACTGTAAAATTGTAACAAACAAGTAAATTTGTATGATGATATGATGTAATAAAGATCCAAAGAACACAAAGATATGTTGTATGATAAATATTATTTGTGTCGTGACGTTAAATCTTTGTATAATAATGCAATTAATGGTTGTACAAATGAGAGTTAATATAAACAAAACTAGTGGTAACACTATTATCACCATATGAAGAATTGTACATGTAATTACTGTCTATGTAATAGTAGTGTTAACACTAATTGTTGTTTGTATCCATACATAAAAATGTTGAGTATACAGTACAATGTTAGTGTATGAAGTATTAACAAGACATTATGTCTCGTTAGATCATACTAAGTTTGTTATTACAACTGTTACTATATAATAGTAATTACTGTTATTGGTATGTTAACCTGTTTATGTATGGATACAAATAACAATTGGTGTTAACATTGTACTAGTAGATTCAGAACTAGACATTTGTTATTTGATGTATGAAAATCCCATGATCACTGTGGATACTTGCCTACACATATAATATGGAGTTACACTTAAGGTTACTTGTTTAACACAAGTTTTAATTCGATTGTTAAGAGTTTAATCAAAAATGTACTTAGTACATATTTAGTCATATTAGGACAATTTCATGATATTTGTGATAAGAGATAAACCAAAGGTATGCCTCAGAGAGAAAAGCTGTGTTAAACACAGTGACAAGCGATAAGCGACAAACGCAGTGACAAGCGCTAGGCAAGGACCCACAAAAATCATGTGTTATTAATATAACATTTAAATCAACAGATTCACATCATATTGTTAATATAGTGAATATAACAAATATATGTTGTTTTGATTGGGCTACATATTACATACATATATTAACAGTACAATTTTGGTTTAATACACTGTTGAGTAATTACAACTATAACATAATTGTTACAATTACCAGTATTACTTTTTCTTTCTTCTTCTTCATAAAATTGTACATTTATGTTATACATTATGTTAGATAATTGTAATAATAATACAATTTACTTTGTACTTCATTTATATATATATATATATATATATATCTTGTAACAGTTAGAAGTTAAACATGTATGTAAAATATTTTACATACATGTTTAACTTTAAAAACCATATAAAAATAAGTATTGTATACACTTGGTATATACATATAGTTTAGAACTAGTCATTACAACGTATAGTGAAGTAATACTCTGTGTTGTTATGAAATTAATGTTGTCGTGTGTGCTATACATCTATTATTTAATTTTTAGGGTGACACATATTATACTCATAACAAACTAGCTTTCAGTCGTATTCATATACTACACTTAGTATATGCAAAGCGAAGCTAGCCTCTGGCAAAGCAAAGCTGGACTTCGTCAAACCGAAGGTATACTGAGAGAGCCATGGCTGCGCCAAAACATATTTTTAATATACCTCTTGAGGTGTCACACCCC
>Ga0302300_1001885_pt1 | contig 11404 bp, 10 predicted proteins | sample III_Palsa_E1_1_FD_198756 | JGI IMG/M metagenome (GOLD analysis project Ga0302300, IMG submission 198756) | Peat permafrost microbial communities from Stordalen Mire near Abisko, Sweden - III_Palsa_E1_1 | ecosystem: Environmental > Terrestrial > Soil > Palsa > Peat permafrost | place: Sweden... | reverse complement strand
AATAACTATAATAACTATAATAACTATAATAACTATAATAACTATAATAACTATAATAACTATAATAACTATAATATTACATGTATTTATCTCTCCCTACTAATTCTTTCTTTCTTTATCTTCCACACCCTCCCCTGTCAGGTGTTGCATGTTAAATTTATAAAAGTATAATTGTTTGTGACAATTATGTTTATTACATTAGTTAAATTGGGTTGTTGGATTGATGAATAGGAGACAGAGAGTGATGATAGCTAGTTATAAAACTGATGTGTTGAGTAGTGAAGGTCCCGTGGTAGGGTGGTAAACCATGTCTTTCAATACACAGATGACTTATCCCCTATACACAGTTGACGATGATAGGACTATGTCTTTGTCGTATAGGACGATTGATGGGTTCAACGAAGAACTGCAGAGACAAAACTATGAAGGTGCAGTTAAGCTCCTCAACGCTATGTCTGAATATGACTATAACAAGGGACCGATTGATAATATGTACTATCGTCAGGCTCTAATCCAGTTTGCTAGTGTACCAATTTTACTCCATTTGGGATGGAAGAATGTAGATGTTTACCCCGAACTACTCAACAGTCTCCAACGATACCAAAATTTGGATTGGAGTGAACAGGACTCAATCTTACTTAGAGATATTGCTGACATGATCTCCGATGGAGGTTATGACTCTGAAGGCTCTGATGGTGTCATGGCCAACAAAGCTCTATCCATCATTGTTAACAATGGTTTCCTCAATCCAAACATCACCATTAGTGATGAGCCTATCTTCCAGATTGCAGCCAATACTCGTAATGCCAATTTTATGAACACATTGTTGAACAAACCCAATTTTGTTGTTATCCCTGAGTACCTAACTTATATTAACTCTATTTACCAACCCATTGACTATGTTAGAGAAACTCTCATTAGTCGCTTGAGACCTATGCTATCTGCTGATAGCAGGAGCAGGAAGAGAACTCGTTACTCTCTGGATGAATAACTTACCAACATAAAACGCTTCTTTACCATCAATACAATACAATACAAACTATTATCTTACTGTAAGATAATTATAAGGTTACAATTATATTCATAACGTATTACTACTTAATCTAACCATTGTTACAACTAGAAAAATGTCTTCAATAACTTTACAATCATGTATTAATTGAGACGCATTAGTATGTTGATAGCTCATGTTAAACATGTTATTGTATATTACTCCTAGTAATATATACTTTACTTACATTTTAAGTTAATAACTGTATATGTAGTAGTAATTGGTATACAATGTTTATATATAGTGATGTTGGAAATGTAAATCTCTTATCACAATAGTATCAAATATTATGTTAGATGTTTGTTATACAAAAAATTTATTTAAACTTGTGTTTGTAATGATCATGTTGACAATACACATTAACATTGTTATAAACATATATTAGCTACCAACAGGTAAATTATATAGTGTTACTACTACTACTACACTAACAATAGTTGGTATTAAGTTATAAAGACATACATCTATCACACAATACTTATTTATTAAAATATTTATGATACTACTAAATTGTTTAGTAGTTTTTGTATCTTGTTTAGTTTTAACATCTCATGTACTACTTGGTAAAATAGAATATAAAAAGTAAGATACTACTTGAGAACGTTGGTGTTTTGAATCTTCAATATTGCTCTGTATGACATAACAAATTAAAGATGTCGTCAAATATACACATGTTTCAAATGTGTTAAAAGTGTGTAAGATATAAACAACCAAATAACAATATTACAAGTAAGAAAGATTTATTAATAATATATTATACATTATAAATATAAAACGAATGTATAGTAATGAAGGAAAGAAAATTATTGTAAGGTATGGAGAGTGGTGATAGCGGGGTGAAAATGACATTTATACATACAAATTATTCTCGAGATACATATTTAAATATATAGTTATTAAAATAATTAGAGATGAAAAGATATTATTCTACTGTAGTGCACGTTTGTAATAAGTTAGAACCAACCCCATTATACTTCAGCCAAAATAGAAAAGAGGTTATCCATGATACAGAGAAGTTCTTTGGTATCAAGTCACTACTGGACTATGTTGATGAGACCGATAGTGATGATGAAGATGATGAAAACTCAGATGGTTATAATTGGATGATGGATGATGAGGAATATAAGTTGTTTATGATTCCAACTGTTCGGTGTAAAGACATTCTTGTTAAGAATAACATTTGCCAGGAAGATGATCATTGGCATGAAAACGTTTCTATTTATGTTGTCGCGTCACAACATGCTGGTGTATTCCAACATTTACAATTCTTAAGAGATGAGGGTTGCTTTAGTTAATCCCTCTCTTCTTCCCTCTCCCTCTTCTCTCCATTCTCCATACACAACACTTTTCCTTCTCATCCTCTCCCTCACCTTTGAATCAACATAAACACTGTAAATATGTGACAAAACACATATTGTATGCATCATACAATATTATTACTGTTAGTAAATACAAAACAATGTAACTTTGTATATGTTTACACATACGTAACTAACACAAAGATATGTTTACTTATATTACTGAATTAGTACCTACAAATAAGTATCTTTGTCTCATTGATAGTTGTGTTAATGTTTAGTGTGAAATACAATAAATGTTATAACTACATATTAATATTACACACTAATTCTACATGATATTGTGGTCCCTTGCCCACACAAATATCATGTAATTGCACTTGTATGACCAAGTAATTGAATCATTATCATACGAGGTAGAAACGATAGAAGACAGATATGAGGATAATCTAGTGAGAATACCTTGACAATTGCATGCTATCTGTGTAGGCAAGAAACCACAAATATTATGTGTGTGTGCTATGATAAATACAGCAAACAAATTAATATGTATAAATGAAAGGAAGAGAGTTATTAAAAATATAACATATTAACATATCTGGGATATGTCAAGAGAATATTGTGTGAAGTGAAGTGTGTATCAAAACATGTTGAAAATACAGAACATACAAAAAACATGTTTTAATGAGTAAGAAACCATAGAAGATAATACACCTAAATACTTATATTGTTTACAACATGTAATTTCTTAACCCATGTTGAACAGTATATTTAGTATATTTAGTATATTTAGTATATTTAGTATATTTAGTATATTTAGTATATTTAGTATATTTAGTATATTTAGTATATTTAGTATGTTGTTGTTTAATGTGACTCATACGTTGTTATAATGTGTATGTACTAAATATGCAATCGATAACAGCAAACTGTGCTATTGTGTTTATAACAATGTATTATAATGGTATTATAATGGTATTATAATCCTAGGCTGTAATATTATATCTTTTGATGTATAAAAGAATAGGTGTTTTTGAACTGATTTGATATTATATAGTATATAATTACTATGTTAACTTGCTTTATAGAACTTTATTTGTTATTAAAAATATAATAACATCTAACTATACCAGATTTTAACAGTACCTATCTCCATATTTTAACCCTGGAAGATATCGTGTTTACTGTTGTGATTAATAATAATATGTTCCATGTGTTAACTTGTTAAACAAGTTAAACATTGTTATTTTGTACTAGATATTGTACACATATTACAAACATTACTTGTTGTTTTATCTACTTACCTAATATTCATAACATAATGTTTGTTAATATGTTTAATACTGTACTGTTGTAAATGTTTATAACAGTGTTGTAAATATCGTTGTTGTATGATACAAGTGACCTATACTGTATAGGTCACTTGTATCATACAACAACGATAGTTTAACATATTCTTTTACTTTATTACTAACAGACACTCTTATGTTTAAAGTATGTAGTGGTATATTCTAACTAATATTACTATCCTGATGTTCAATGACTAAACATTTAGTTATGACAATTTAATATTTAATATTTAATATTTAATGTGTTTAACATTAACATAGTTAATGTTTATACTTTATACTCACATAATATAAATAACTAAATTGTGATAGTGATACTAATGTATTTCAAACGACAAATCATTACCACAATCTTTTGGCAAATTTCTTAAACTCACCAAATTATTATAAACTTGGTCTAATTTTTAAATCTTGTAATACACTTTAACATATGTTTACAATAATTTACCGAGTTTACAATAATTTACCGAGTTTACAATAATTTACCGAGTTTACAATAATTTACCGAGTTTACAATAATTTACCGAGTTTACAATAATTTACCGAGTTTAAGAAATTTGTCAAAACATGTTGTTACCAACATTTTACCAATGTAAATATACTATAGTCACGCTACGGGTAACTGATTTATTTTGTTGGATAATGTAAATATAACTACGTCATCCAACAACAATAATATTATGTTAGTTAATAACAACAATATGTAACAAAAAATGTAACATTGGATGACATGTAAGATTATAACAATCATCAAGTCACATACATAAACAACATAACACAATTATTACTTTACGTTAAAGTAAAAAGTTATCTATTGTATGTTGTAACTGTTAATCTTAACTATTAACAGTTACAACATAAAAAATAGGTTGAAAAGTAAAAAAGGTAATAGTAAAACACTATATATTTAATTGTATGAATCATGTATTTTTATTATAACAAGTATATATTTTAATATAAAAAGTATAGGTTTAGTAAGTATGGTTATTACATTAAAATGTATTAGAATAGAATTTGGGGTGAATACAAGATAGTCTTGTATTTTAAACATGTTAATATTATGTTAATAATGGAATAAACATTGTGTAGTAATCATATATATATCTTGTTATTTCTTATGGAAATAATGGTTGGTCATCCATCACTAACATATTTATCTTTCAAACAAAACTAATGTAATACTTTATCATAAAATATAATATATGTATATGTGACATAATTAACATTGTAATGATAAATATTACCCCACTAAACAAACAATGTTTACTGTTATGTTAATAGTATCTATTACTACACAATTACATGTTTGTCGTCGTTGTTGTTTTTGCATTCAATAGTAATATATTGTATTTTTACAATATAAAATGAGTTAGCATACAATATTACTAAATGGTTTAGTAATTATTTAAATAACGTTGTTACGACATAAGTTTATTTTTTGAGTGTTAACAGGACAAACTAACATGGACACCCTCCACCTCCACCCCAATTGCTAACCCAATTATTCTTAGTTACTAACTGGTCACCAATAAGTTTACTCTTGTCAATTTTACAACCATGTAATTCTGGTAGACGACATGACATACAATAGGTATGTAAACAAAATCTACATGTTTGTGCTGTCAAATTCATATGTTTACTACAACCTGGACATCTTTTAGACATTTGTTATTACTTTTAACCCTATAACAAACATTAATTATATATCACATTTATTATTGAGTACATATATCACCTCATTTATAATCTATTATAATATAATTAATATTTATATGTGTATATGTGATATAGATGTATAAATATTAATTATATAAATCTTTATGTTTTTATGGATTACATGTTTGATGATAATGTAACAGTATACATACATATACACATATATGTATATTACAACCTTTTATTATAGTATATATATATATGTATGTATGTATGTATGTATACTATAGTAAATAGTGTATCAGTAGTGATATGTAAAAAACTTATGTAACTAATAATAATAATAATATATTAGCATACACAATTTACTAATTCAGGAAAATATTTTCATAATTATATAAAATCTGTGTGAATCATAGTCATACTGCACTAACTAATAATCCACAAGTATTACGTAGCTGTACTAATTATTTACATTAATAATTATCTATTGTTTTTCATGTATCAAGTGATAAAACAGAATCAAATAAATGAGTCATGACAAGTATTATTACATGATACAACTCAATTAAATTTAATTTAATTGAGTTGTGACAAAATAAAATAATATGTAATAAAATATGTCCTATTATCAACACAAGGTACATAAAAACTATGTACCCTTTCGTGAAATGGGTTATGTGATCTTTCAACAAGGTGGCAATATTACAGATGACCAACTGTTGCATGAATACAGCCAGATCAGAAGTATAGATAGCAATGTTGAAAGATTGTTCATAAATGATTATGATTATGTTAATGAAGTTAAGAAGATTGTTGACTGGCTCATAAGAACAGATCGATTAATTGATTTTGAGTGGTTTATGGGTCAAATATACGATTACCTGAGTTTTAAAGATTCTATATTTGAAGGTAGTCCGAGACTGATAGCAACAGAACGTTTAAATGGGTATGCAGTTGAGAAAGCAGCGGAATATGGTAACTTGGAAGCATTAAAATTTGCAGTGTCTCACAATGATAATAATTATATTAATAGTGAAATATTAATGGATGACGCGTTGAGAAGTGCAGCATTACACAATCGAGTTAATGTTTTAACTATGTATTATCCCGAATTTGAGGCACATGCTAGAGATATTTTTAGAACCTTAGTAAGACAATTTACAAAGAATGTACCTAGGTATCCTGTTATCAAAATGCTATTAGATGTTATACCAGCAAAAGACATGATTGTGGAAGCCATGGCTGAAGGTGAATTACAAATGTTTAAAGATATTGAAAGTATTATAGGTACAGGTGAGACTGATAACATATTGTCATTCTTATCTTCACGATCTGGTCAATCTTGGGGTATAAATCTTTCCGACATTGATATATATTACAATACTCTTTACATAGGTGGTGGCAGTTTTAATGTACCATATAATGACAATGATTATAAACTGTTAAAGGATTTTCAAGACTACATTATTTTTTATTATCGTCTTATTATCCCACTCTTTCCTGGCCCAGATGCACTTTAACTTAAGTTAAATTAAGTTAAATTAAGTTAAATTAAGGAGAAGAGTACGTTTTGTATCAAAATCATAATAAGCATATATTTTGCATCTTGAAGATGCAAAATATTCTGATGTACTACTACTACTATTACTATAATTATCATTATTATTAGTGTTATTAGTTACAATAACATCTTATCACATCACCATAATTATATGTACACACATGAATATAATAATACTTTTATATTGATTATGTGTGATGTTAACAACATGAATATATTACACATTGTGTGTAACATCTAAACCTATCACAACTCATTGTTCTTTATTTATGAATAACATATAAATTGTTACCCATATTTTTACTATCTCCAAATGTAATTAGTGTCTATATATCTCTCCAAATATAATTAGTGTCCATATATCTCACACCAAGTATTTTTATACTCTAGTATCAACACAATAAAAAATGTAAAACTAAAGTATCAAAATATTATTAATATTATATATGTTTTCAATATTTATTAGCAGATGATATAAGTAATATTGTTTATTCCCAATATGGAAAGTTATGTAATACACACATATATTTAATGGAGGGGAGATGAGGTGGATGGGGTGGATGAGAAGGTTATATCTCGTTAATGTATAGTTGTAAACTATTTTATAAATAACAATGTTAATATTGTTACATTGTTTACATGTATATAAAACATATGTATACACACAACAGTTAATAAAATTAGTGTGTATATATGTTTATATATTGACATGTATATTACAACACGTTTAATTAATGATATGTATATTACAACACGTTATAACCAAAATTTCTATGTTTAATATATAATAAATGAAAATATTTACTGTTACTAAAATAATAAAATAGATTGTTAGTATGAGTGATACTAACTTGGTTAAAGTTTCAGGCAGCAACATTAAAACAACTCACGTTGTAACATCTATCCGTCCACATGACTTCAATCCGGTTGAATATTTTGATTGTGAAGATCAGTACGAACTATACCAACATGACAAAGTATATGAATATTATACTACTGACCATACAATTGAGAAATATATAATTTATGATTTATGTGACAATATTAATAATAGCGTAGAATACGTGTTAATTAAGAAAATTGGTAACTCACAAAAACCAATATTAAAACCAAAACTCATGTATTACAATCACAACTATAATTGTCAATGTTTCATATGTACTTCCCGAATTATTAATTATATGCAAAGTATTACATGTCTTGCTGTGTTTGGAGTATAAAACTCTATTAAAACATACTTCATAACATTAACAACACCCATTATGTCATAACATTATTGTGTATACTAAAAACATTTATTATCACACTGTAAACTTTTACCTTATTATAAGGTGAAATAAAAATATTAACATTATAAATATAAATTTGTATGACTAACACAAATATTCAGTTGTATACCGTTTAATAATGTAATTAATATATAACACTTTAATGTTTTACTGATGGTAAAATCTTTACATGTACCCCCTTCCCTCTCTTTACAAGAAAATATCTTTACTACTAACATAAAAACATACAGTATAATAATATATTAATAAAACACACATACAAATAATAATAATGTTAAAAACAGTAATATTACCATTGTACTGTAATATGTATTGCAAATAGATTACTACTATAAGTAGTAATAAAAACACACTATTATTCGGTATTGTAATTATGTTAGTAATGTGTCAATAGTATATTATACATATACTTCTATGGTTTAAAACATCAAAAATAATTGTTTGTTTTATAAATTGTTATTGTAAACTGTCTAAAATAAATATATCTAGTTGTCTATAAATAGATAAAGATACTTCACATAATTAAAATATTTTAACATATTCACATATACAAATACATTCAAAATAATTTTTGTTTACATAAAATACGTATATACTTCACTTAACTATTTATTAATCTCTACGATGTAATTTTTATGTAGCTACACTACAATATACAAAAACGATATTAATGGTAATTACATAGTATGATGTACACTGTATCAAAATATACATAACATATATGTTATATATGTTAAACAATATGTTTTCTGTTTAATATAACATCTATCCGTATAAACATTAAATGTTTAACACGTAACAGTTAAAGTAATATTATGTTATTCAAGATAACATATTCTTGTCATTATTACTATTATTATTACTATAACTTATGACTAATAATTATTTTGTATGATTAAATTTAATTATATTATACCACATTACATTATTATATTGATCATTAATGCATAATTATTAGTGTAATTACATAATATTTGTGTAACCAACAAAGCTACAAATAATATGTAAACCAAAGGTTGGTCTTTCTCTGGGCTAGTCTGATTTGAAGTGGGAGATGAACTATGAGATGAACTATGAGATAAAATGACAGTTGAACTGTTAACTCAACTATGAGATAAGATACGCTAATTATAGTACTAAGATAATTAACCAATAATAGTAACAATAATAAGATTGTTACATAATATTTGTGTTTTGTTGGTTACACAAATATTATGTAATTACACTAATACGAACATATAAATTACAAGGTTAATGTTATTATGCAGCTAACAATAATATTATGTTACTCTCATATATGTTACATAGATTATAATCTAACAAATCCTTACAAACAAAGATTAAACAAACAAATATTAAATTATACAGAGATTAAATTCTAACATTTTTTGGCTACAGCAATAACAAACAGCATACGGGGGTTACTATAATATATAATAACATAAATTAATTTAACCTATTATATATTAAATATATTACATATATAACTAATAGTGTTTATATTTATAGATTATATATGGTTATTACTATTATTATTACTATTAATTATATTGAGGTAATTACATTTTACAGTACACAAAGATTTAACAATAAGTGCGTATATATGTATATGATATATTTTATAATGAGTACGTACATTTATTAAATATTAACTTGGTTAATATCGTCTTTACTTAGTGTTGTATATGTACCGTTTATACGTTCACACTAGGATCTTGAAATGTTTTTGTAGTCGAGTTACGATCTTGATATATATATATATATATGCCAAAATGCAGATAGTAAACCAAACAACATAACTGGTACACCATACACTATGAGGAAGTAGTAGAAAACGCGATCACTTTGGACCATAACCATGTAATAGTCAAAAGGATATGACGATAAATAGATCAGTGTGGTATTAACTGTATTTTGAGTATGTGTTAAATTAAACATTAACACATACTCAAAATACAGTGGCAAAACCATCGAAATTTGGTACTGTGGATCAAGATGTCTGTCAATGGTAATCTTAAAATTAACACTAAACATTTGATTATGGTTACAAATGCTGAGCCGGCAATTGGATTGATAGTTCCAACATGTGTGTATGTTAAGCCACATTTGGACAATGGTTTGGTACTCAACAATGTTACCCAATGTGTCTTTGATGTTATTCCTGAGCATGTTAATTATAACAGTTAAGTTATTCAGTTCAGAATTAACAGTATTTGCAAAGTTACTTGAAATCACACTCAAGTCTTGATCTAAATCGCTTAGATTATTATCAACATAAGTACGAATGTCAGCCACAACATATGTATTAAGGTCTGTCTTGGCATTTTGTAGTTCAGTCTTAAGTATAGTAAACACCAAAATACCAATGATACAATTACTTACATTTGTTACTATAGATTAGAGTAACACTGTTTCATATGTAATTTTAAAGATACTACATATGTATGTTTACTAGTATACAAAATTTGTTTAATACAGAACATCTCTATATTATTTGGTTTAGGATAGAAATATTATCTATCTGTTAGAACAGGTATACTGTGTTTTGATTCCAACACAAAAATATGTTAAACATGTATTAAACGTAAACTCAATAGTGAGAGTATAACTCGTAATTACATGTGTAAAGTAACACATGTAAAACGCGAAATATATTGAAAGTAACATAAAATTATATTGTCCAAGATATTTTGGTATGGTATTTACAAACCGGATAGAGATTGTACCTCTTACACTTTTGACCTTAAAAACACTAGGTAAAATCTAATATGTGTATCATAACAATGTTACTCCACAGTGTTCTATTTGTTTATACAAGACAAGTATATTTTGTATAACATACTGTTCACACACACTATTTGTAAATGTGGTTTTAACATGTTATACATTATATACCTAACTTTAAAATGTTTGATTACTCTAACAATGTATGGTACGTTAAAAACATGGTGTAGTAGTGTGTAATTAAGTAACATACAAAAGATCAAGGAGATTATGTACAAAATGATATATTACATATACAAAGTGCATGTAATGCACATTAACACAAAACTATTTGCTACATGATGTAGCAAAGTGTGTGTGTGTATCTTATTATAAAATAACAATGTAATAACTTATACTACAACCTTTATATGGTGTTTAACATTTATACTTTCCCACCTTCACATCTGTAATTACAAACATCATTACTACTT
>Ga0302300_1001883_pt1 | contig 11416 bp, 10 predicted proteins | sample III_Palsa_E1_1_FD_198756 | JGI IMG/M metagenome (GOLD analysis project Ga0302300, IMG submission 198756) | Peat permafrost microbial communities from Stordalen Mire near Abisko, Sweden - III_Palsa_E1_1 | ecosystem: Environmental > Terrestrial > Soil > Palsa > Peat permafrost | place: Sweden... | reverse complement strand
GGCTACCAAGGCGTATATCATCGCTTATTTGCGGTAGATTATTATTGTCTTTTAAAAAAGCTGCTAAACGATTTAAACCGTCAGTTTCAAAAAATTGTTCGTTATAATCTTCTCCAAAAGCAGAGGTATCATAACGTTTATCATTAATAATAACACCTGTTTTCTCTTTACCGGCTTCCCCAAAACGGATCAGTTTCATATTCTATTATTTAATTATAGTTTAGTAACGTATATGGTTACTGTTTAATTTTATTTTAATTATTCAAGGTTATAAACCCGCCATCAATTGGATAATCGCAGCCTGTCACAAAACCAGCCTCATCTGAACATAAATACAATGCCAATGCGGCTACCTCGCTTGGTTGACCCATACGGCCAATAGGCTGGCTTTTTGATAGTTTTTCGAATATCTCTTCTTCACGCCCGGCGTAGTTTTGGGCAATAAAGCCATCTACAAATGGTGTATGTATCCTGGCCGGTGAGATGCAGTTGCAACGTATATTATGTTGCAAATAATCACGCGCTACAGACAATGTCATGGCATGGATTGCTCCTTTACTGGTTGAGTACGCGAACCGATCCGTAATACCCACACTTGCAGCAATAGACGCTGTATTTAATATAACACCACCGTTTTTCGCTTTCATTAACGGTACCGCCGCAAAAAGACAGTTATAAGCTCCCTTTACATTTACATTCATTACCCGGTCAAAATCATCCTGACCGGTAGTTTCTACATTACCAATGTGCGCAATGCCTGCATTATTGATCAATATATCTATAACACCGATCGAATTAAAAAGATCGACCACATTTTGTTGTTTGCTCACATCGCAGGTATAACTTAAAGCTGTTCCTCCCGCTGATTTTATTTCATCGACGGTTGATGCACCGGCTTCCTTATTGAGTTCAATAATATGTACTTGAGCACCTTGTTGCGCAAACAACAGCGATATAGCCTTCCCGATACCGCTTCCTCCGCCTGTAATTACTGCTGATTTATTTTTTAGACTGAACATATATTTCGAGCATTTTTTATAACGTAAATATTTTATCCATCATCATCCATTTCTCCCCGGGTTTTGATCCGGGTAGACTTTGCTGATATTTCCACATTAAGGTTTCCCAATCCTGCACTTTTTGATTTGAATGATCAAGCGCGGCTTTCTTTTCAAAACTAAAATCAGTATCAGCCTCAATTGTCATAAATAGCCTATTGCCGAAACAATAGATTTCCATATTATTAATACCTGATGATGTAATGCTTAATAATATTTCAGGCCATACATTTTTATGGTATTCAATATATTCCTCAATTAGTTGAGGATCATCTTTTAGATCAAGAGTTAAACAAAATTTCTGCATGTACTTAGTGCCTGAATACTATTTTTAATGGTTGTTCTTCTTCGCCGCTTACCGTGTTAACTTTGTATCCCTTCCATCCATACCAAGCCACAACTAAGAAGCAAAACAGTGGCACCACGTACGAAATGGCGGTTGAATATTTATCAGCAACTACGCCCATAACAACCGGCATTATTGCCCCACCAACTATCGACATAATTAAAAACGAAGATGCTTTTTTAGTATGATGCCCCAAATCCTTCAACCCCAACGCGAAAATGGTGGGGAACATGATAGATTCAAAAAAGAATACCGCCAGTAACGCATAAACAGAGATCCATTCTTTATTTAATACAACTATTACACAAAGTAACACATTGATCAAGGCGTAAGTAGTTAGCAATTTATTTGGAGCAAATACTTGCATTAAAGCAGTACCGATAAACCTGCCAACAGTGAATAACACCAAACCGGCAGATAGTAGTGCGGCCGCTTTTGCATTTTGAATGCCAGTATTTGCTTCGGTACAATAATTTATAAAAAATGCCGCTATACCAACCTGCGCTGCTACATAAAAGAATTGCGCGACTACTCCAAACTTAAAATTGCTGTGTTTAAATAATGGTTTTTTATCTAATTCTTGCGAAGAAACAATATCACTCTCTTTTATTTCAGGAAGTGACGTTTTCAAGAAAAATCCGGCAATTAATAGTACAACAGCCCCAATTACAACATAGATAATCTTAACAGAATCGAGATTACCCGGATGCCCATTATTGCCACCAAAGAATAGAAAAGCCGCGATGATAGGCCCCAAAAAAGCGCCCACACCATTGAAACATTGGGAAAGGTTTAACCTCGTTTCTGACGTTTCTGGACTTCCTAAAACTGTTACATACGGATTCGCTGCTGTTTCAAGGCAAGCTAACCCTGATGCTAATATAAATAGCGCGACTAAAAAGAAGTTGAAGCTTAATTGTTCTGCGGCAGGATAAAAAAGAAAAGCGCCAATAGCGTACAAGAATAAACCCAGAATAATTCCTTTTTTATAGCCGTATTTATTCATGAATATGCCGGCAGGCAAGGCAACTAAAAAGTACGCCCCGAAATAAGCTCCCTGCAATAAAGTAGAACGGGTTTTTGAAATATTAAGCGTTTCCTGAAAATGTTTATTTAAAACATCCAGCAATCCGTAAGCAAAGCCCCATAAAAAAAACAGAGAAGTAACCAGGATTAAAGGTATAAGGTATTTGTTCCGCGACATATATCAGGTAATTGCGTATGAGAGTTTAATATTTGGTATACAAATAAAGCAATTCTTTTAGTTCAAATACTCTACGTTATTACCATATCATTATGCAATATTGGAAAAGACCAGGAATTACTTTCTATAGAAGCATAGAATACCACGCATCGTAAGAATTAAAAAAACAGCACAGGAAAACAGCTACAGATGGGCTTCAGTTTAGCTCAAGCTCGGGATATAATCTATTTTAGGGTTTTATATACATAACAAAGCCATTCGCATTATATAAATGCGAATGGCTTTGTCCAAGTAATTCTTGATTATCCAATTTTAATATCAATTCGATATTGAAATTGGATAATCGTTAATGATTAAAATCAAATATCCTTGATATTGTAAACCCAATCCGGAATTGTCCTTTTGAATATTTCGATTCCGTATCGCTTAAATAGTTGATCTCGTCAATTGCGCGGGCATTAGTAAAGTTAATGGTAAATACGTGGCCACCTGTTTCCATTTGCAGGCCAAATCCCAATGGATCTGAAAAATTGCTATTGTGCTGCCTGAAAGATGAGAAAGGATGCGCGTAATCAACAATTATACCCATGTGATTTGATACTTTCAGAACGCCTGTTCCCGATAACGAGAAAAACTGCTGTTCATTACCGGCAACGTCTGGCATAGGCAAATTATCGCGTACATATGACGGTGCTATCTGTAATGAAAAAGCTGACGAGAACTTGCGAGCAAATATCGCCTGACCAAAATAGGACAGCCTGTCGCCAAAAGTTGGATAGGTTACAAAACCGTAAGGCCTTACCCCGCCTTCGCCAATTAATGTAATGGCAATTGGTGAGCTGCCATCACTTTTTTGATGTAAAAGGGCATATTTTAATTCCAGGTCGGCAAGGCCGCCAATGGTGGTTCTACCAATATCTATATTGAAATTATCACTAATGCCATATTCAAAGCCGATATAAACATCAGCCACATCATCAAGCCCGTAATAAAGCTTGCCGCCACCATTTGCGCCGCCAGCATCACCAAAGCGGTGAATGATCAGGAAATTGAGGTTCTTCTTTTTTGTCATTTCTGTACTTTGCGACAGTACAAGCCTTGTTGCTTTAAATATGACCACATTATGGGCTTTATTATCCGTAGTAACCGAGTCAAGCAGGGCATCCATCGAACTGGTTTTCTTCTCGTTTTTAGCGGTATCAGTTTGGGCAAATAAAAAGTTGCTTGCTACAAGCAGAACTAATAAAATTAAATATTTCTTCATGGCAGGGGTTATTTAGTTTGTGATTTATAAGGCGTGTAAGTGGCCGAAACATTTATTTTTATAGTTTCGGCTATGTTGTGAAATACAATTCGAGGAATGCTGATATTATGATCGGCACATTTAACAATAAACTCCGATGCCATGCTGATCACACCGTTTTTCACGGTAAGCGTTCCGGGAATAGTTCTTTTTTGAGTTACGCCATGTACATTCAGGTCGCCGGCAACGGTAATTGGATAAGTGCCATCTTTTGTTACATCTATATGCTCCTGGATCTTACCTTTAAAAGTGGCCTTTGGGAACTTATCACTCTCCATATAATCGGAATTGAAATGTTCCTGCATAAGTTCCTTTTCAAACGTGAAAGATTTAATATTCACACTGAAATCTAACTCCCCAGATGAAGGATTATAAACCGAACCTCCCGAAGAAGTCGCGGCTTTAATATCCTCAATTGGCGCGCTTGAATACAAGCTGACTTTGGCATTTTTTGACACGTAGATGTCCTGTCCCGCCTGGTTGATGCTCATCCAGGCAAGTAAAATAATACTGATATATTTCATTTTTTCTAAGGTTGTGACGAATCGAGGTTCCAGCTAAGTCCAACAGCTATGCCGGTAGTTTGTAATTTTACCTGGCTGTATCCTATATCTGCTAAAGGGAGTTTCAGATATGGCTGAATGGTTATGCCTGCCTTTGAACTAATTTGTCGTTCATAAGTTGCATTAAGATTTAATATTTTAAAAAGATAGCTACTACTATTGGGTACAGAATAATCTTTCGGCGCTATGCCGGATGAACTTGGATAAACAAAATTATAGTCCTCCTGTAACATGATATATGATGATAACCCCGTACCCAACGAAATCATATTTTTACCTTGATTATAAACCTGGTATCCAATATTTATTGGTATATCCAACATCAGGCAATTTGCGGATAGGCTTACCGGGCTTACTTTAGGCTGATATGGCAAAGTAAAACTATCATACCCGGCTGAATAAGGTGTTGACGAATAAACTGCACCCGTACTAATAGTTAGTTTTTGAGATACACCCGCGGCAAATACCAACCCTGCTTTACTACCAACTTTACCTTGTTTAAATGATCCGGCACCGCTGATATCCTGCGCGCCTATTACGCCACCTGCAAACCGGGGTTTAAACGATGCCTGCGTTTTGGCGCTAAGCTTATTATTATTTGCCGGAGATGTGCTCTCTAATAATTTCATCATCGCGGCATTTGATTTTTCGGCAGCAGTCATTGGTTGTTCTGATATTTTCCCATTACCTACAGGCTGCTTTTGTACTGCACTTGTATTTACCGTAGCCGGAAGGTTAAATGTGGGCTGAGGTATTGAAACTGATGCAATACTGTTTCTGATATTATTGTTATTTAAAATTATCGGACTACCTGCCTTATTATCCGGACTAGCAACGTGATTCAAAGTAACCGGTTGCTCATTCTTAGTCCAGTTATTATTAGTAGTAGTTTGAGGACTAAGCACAGGGCCGTTATAAAGCGGATGGTTCTTGGCATAAGTTTGCTCAAAAACAGAATCCTTACTTTTATTTGTATTTGATACTAATGCTGCAAGCGCCGGAGCTTTATTGTTTAAGCTATCATTTTTAATACTGTTAACCGTTATTTTACCAATAACAGCATTATTAATAATCGCTTTACCCTGCGTAATTTTAGCTACGTAAGTAGGTTGTTGCATTATTGCCTGTTTAGGCAATCGGCCTTCGTTATTTTTAGGTGTTGAATTATTATTTAATGGGCTGGTATTAATTTTAGGAGTAACAGCCTTTGTTATTTGTGTTTTTTGCTGATGGTTAATATGATCAGTTTTTGGCTGAAAAACCCACCAGCCTACAAACAACAGTATTGAAGCGGCTACACTACCCAATATCGGCAACAAATAAACTATACTTGTTCTTCTTTTACGCTTATCCAGCATATCCTCCAGAGCATTCCAATCCTCCTCCCTGTACCCGGATTGTTCATCCGGATTTTCTAATCTTTTTTTGAAAAGATCATCTAACTTCTTATCCTGCTCGTTTTTCATCCTCTGATACCTCTGTTTAAAAATACACCCTGAATATTAATGGCGTTTAATGCTACAATAGGTATATAATCTGTTCTTGTGTTATAATTGGCATGCTTATCAGGCAATTCTGCCTCTAATATCATTTTTTTAAGTTTTAATCTGGCTTTATGCAGGTTTGATTTAGATGTACCTGCATTAATACCCAGCATAATAGCAATTTCCTCGTGCGAATACCCTTCTATCGCAAAAAGATTAAACACAGTTCTGTAAGCCGGTGGTAGTTGTTGTACCATAGCTAACAGGTCATTATAATTTAAATTCCTGTCAGGTAACTCTCCATCACTCAAATGCTCGGCTTTATCCAAATCATCGGTATAAGCCATTTTCAAGTTCGACCGGTAATGATCAATCGAAGCATTCATCATAATCCTGCCCAGCCAGGCTTTAAAAGGTCTTGCCGTATCAAAACTATCAATATGTGTAAATACTTTAAAAAATCCCTGATTCATAACCCCCGAAGCTTCATCACGATCATTAGTATAGCGCAGGCATATCCCCATAGCAAAACCATAGAAAGCCTTGTACAGCATTTTCTGGCATCTCCTATCCTGTTTTATACAGCCCTTAATCAGTTCGTGTAACTCTTCGTCTCCCATATGGGTTATTACCTATTCCTTTTAAAATTTCTATCTATATAGTTGTATCACGTTAATAAATAAATAAAGGTTGCCTGTTAGTAGCAACAAAATACCAATATATTATAAATTATTCACTATCAATAAGTTAATTTATATAAAATATCTGCTGATATTAAGTCCCTAACATTTCCTTGTAGGGAATTTACAAAAAATATTGATGCAGGCAACCCTTTGCCTGCATCCTGCGATATATTAATAAACATTAGGCTATTAAGGTCAAATAAATTATTAATATGGTTGCGGTTTCTATTGTTATAATTACCAGGGATCTGTCTGAAATACTTGTCGAATGCCTTGATAAAGCTAGGTTTATCACTGACGATATTGTTATTATAGATAATGGCAATGCCAACAATCAGGACAGTATAGATGTTAAAAGCTGCAGGGTTTTCAAGAAAAACTGGGATGGTTATGGAGCTAACAAAAATAAAGGTGTCTTAATCGCTAAATATGATTGGGTATTAAGTATTGATGCAGATGAAGTTCCTGACGATGAATTGATCACAGCATTGCATCAGTTGGATTATATAAATCCGGCAATTGTATATGATATAAAGTTCCGTTCTTATTTTGGCGATAAGATGATTCGCTTTGGCAGTTGGGGGAAAGATCATCATGTCCGCTTATTTAACCGGAATATAGTGCATTGGTTAGATACCACGGTACATGAAACACTCGTGCTGCCACCAAATGTGCAAGTAGAAAAAATGGATGGCTATCTACATCACTATTCTGTAAAGGATGCGGTTGAATACGATTTCAAAAACAGTTTGTACGCTAAACTCAGCGCCGTAAAATATTTCAACAACGGTAAAAAAGCAGGATTTGTTAAACTATATATTTCTCCTGTTTTTGGTTTTTTGAAAAACTATATTCTTCACCTTGGTTTTTTAGATGGACGCGAAGGGTGGCAAATAGCTAAAATCACTCTTAAAAATACCCGGAGTAAGTATCGCTTGCTCAATCGAATGCAAGGCCTCAAACCAAAAAAACAGGTATATAAGGATAGCTTTGCCATAGAATATTAATATCTTCAAATCTTATCTCTTTTATAAATAATGAAAAGCAGACTGGTAAAAAATCTTTCAGCAAATGCCACTCAGCTTATTGTTAACCAGATATTTGGCTTCGGGATATTTTATGTTTTATCAATAGGGCTCGATAAATATAATTTCGGGCAAATCAACCTCGTGCTGGCTATCTTGCTAGCTGCTTTCAACATTCTTTCCTTTGGTATCGATCAACTTATCATAAAAAAAATCGCTGCAGGAACGGAGATTTCATCTATCCTTTCCATTTACATGTTGCACGTTCTACTTACGGGCTTTGTGTTTTATGGAATATTAATTATTGGATATTTCTTTTTTCACTCCAATCATTACACTTATAACTTATTACTGTTAATCGGCATCGGTAAAACGATGTTATTTTTTTCCACTCCGCTTAAACAGGTAGCTAATGGATTGGAGAAATTTAAGTTATTAGCTTACATGTCTGTTGGCTCCAATATTCTCCGTTGTGTAGGTGTTATGGTGCTTTACTTAATTTATCGCCTGGGCATTTTTACAATTGTTTCAGTATTTGTTTTCGGGGATCTCGCTGAAACGCTGGTTTCTTTTTTTTTATTTAACAAGGCTATAAAATTAAATGTGAATGTTAAATGGGATTGGCCCGCATATTCAAATTTGCTTCGCGAATCTCTCCCACAAACCGGCGTTGTTTTAATTACCTCGGCATTGGCCCGGTTCGATTGGATATTTATTGGCTTTATGGTATCAGCTATTAAACTTGCTGAATATAGCTTTGCTTATAAGATTTTTGAGATAGCAACATTGCCACTTTTGGTAATAGCGCCCATACTTATCCCCCGGTTTACCAAACTGTTTCAGCAAATTGATTTTAGGGTAAATGATTTGAAATTATTGGTGAGGATAGAGATGATTGTAGCGGCTTTGGTTGCTTTGATACTGAATATTTGCTGGAGCCCGGTTATCGACAGCATCACATCTGGTAAATATGGATCGATAAACGTGAAAACCATATTTATCCTATCGTTATGCATGCCATTTATATATATCAATAATTTTTTATGGACTGTTTTTTTTGCGCAAGGGCGATTAAAAGCTATTCTAATCTCCTTCATTATTACATTATTGGTAAACGTGGGTTTTGATATTATACTTATTCCCATTTTTAGAAATGAGGGGGCTGCATTTGCTTTTCTACTGGCCTGTGTGGTGCAATCTATTTACTATTTAAAAAAGAATACTGTTACAGGCCTAACTCATGTTTGGCAGCCATTAATTCTTTGTACCGCAAGCGCTTTAATAAGCGGATTTACTGCTAAAATACTTTTCACCAATTGCTGGCTGGCATTACCGGCAGCTATAGTATTTTATACTATATTGCTTTTTGCAAGTGCACAGCTTAAGTTATCTGATCGTCATTCACTCGCCGTTTTATTCAGTTAAATAAATAGCTTTTAAGTCCCACCTCAGGCAACCCTTTTAATTTTCAGGTCGTAATCTCTTTTGTAACCGGTATTAATAAATACCGGTTCTAAAAACTGATTGATTGACAAAATGACTTTTAGTACCGCCGGTTTTAATTTAAAAAAGCTACAAACTTATGTGGACTGGAAACTCTTGTTATTCCTCTTGCTTTTTTTAAATGTGAAGCTAGCGGTAAAAATTCCGACTATTATTATTATCTATTTACTACAGTTTAATTTTAAGTTCGGGTTTAGCTTCAAAAACTCGCGGCTACCACTTTTTTACCTGCTGGTTATAGCTATTGCACTTATCAACCTCACCATCAATAAAGGTTATAATAGTTCCAATTACCTTGTAGTATTTTCTATTGGAATTGGCTTTTGGCTTTTGTGCATATTGGCCATACATCAAATAAAGTTATCGGTTGATAATAACAATGTACAGGTATTGCATAATACCATTTCGGTATTTTTTGTAATAAATGCACTTGTTTCACTCAGCATATTGGCATATATTGTGGTTGATGCGCATGCCATTAATCCATTCCGTTACCAGGGGCAGTATCAAAAATATTTTTTAGGTACAGGTGATTATATCAAAGGAGTAACCTTCGACATCTCCACAACCAATGCGGTTATCAATGCCTTTGGGGTTGTTTATTTCTTGACCCGGAAAATGCCGCTGATGGTGTTGATCTGCATGATTGTATTACTGTTAACAGCCAGCAATTTCATGAATATAGCCCTGTTGCTGGTATTAGCAGGATTATTCGCTTTTAAAACCAACCGCGATCAAAAAAGTCTGATTGTTATTTGCTGCACGTTCCTGATTGTTTTTTTGGCGAAGGTATCACCTCAAAACAATCAATACGTTCACGAAACTTTTAAAAATATTATCAATCCACCACATCCACCGTTTAGTACTGTCACACTAAATACAACTGATAGCTCAAAAGACCTCGATTTTGTAAAAAGAAAATTTGCCAAGCAATATCTTGATAGCATTAAGGCCATCGCAATTAAAAACAGGGTAAATAACCATGCCTTGCCAATGCTGCCTGCAAATTTACCTAAAACTGATGCAGGCAGGGTTATTTTGATTGGTGCCGACATTAACACCCCGCCCTATCAAACTCCGACAGATACCCCGGACGAACAACGCAAACTGCTTGCTTTTATTAACGTTCATAAAGCTGAGCTGCCTTTATCGGGTCAGGATTTTTTTAAAATGCATTTGCCGGGCAAGATAATTGGCTTTAAACAAACAGTAAACTTTTTAAAAACTCACCCGCCAAAAATATTAGCGGGTAGTGGTATGGGGAATTTCTCATCCAAGCTTGCCTTTAAAGCTACCGGATTGAATTTCAGCGGTGGTTTCCCGGCTAAATATATTTATATCAATCGTGACTTTCTGGTTAACCACTTAGATGTGTATCTGAACTTTTTCAGCAAAAGAAGAGAGTTGCATTCATTAACCAATAGCCCGTTTTCGATTTACGATCAGATTTTGGGTGAATATGGGCTGTTAGGAGTAGCAGTATTTGTAATATTTTATTTAGGATACTTCGCCCGTCATTTCAAAAACCTCACCTATGGCATACCAATTTTAGTATTGATGATGGCTGTATTTTTTACAGATTACTGGTTCGAGCAATTATCAGTGGTGGTGTTCTTTGAACTGCTTTTGTTGCTCAATATTAAAGAAACCATGCACTTAAAACCATTGAATTATGAATAGCAGTAATCCATTGGTTACCGTTTTAATGCCTGCCTATAATGCAGAGAAATATATTGCTGAGGCGATCTCGTCTATATTAAAGCAATCGTTTACTGATTTTGAATTATTAATCGTAAACGATGGATCAACAGATGGTACGGAAAAGGTTATCAATTCATTTAATGATAATCGTATTGTATTGGTTAATCAACCTAACCAAGGCGTATCATGTGCTCTAAATCTGGGCTTAGTACATTCCCGTGCCCCATACGTAGCTCGTTTTGATGCCGATGACATTTGTCATCCGGACCGACTAAAAGTTCAGTATGAATTTATTACAACATACCAGGAGTATAGCATCATAGGTTCAGCTGCCGATTATGTGGATGCTGCAGGGCATTACATTTTTACACATCATCCGGTAGCACATCTTAACGAGGAGATTCACCAGTTAAAATATTCGGTTTGTCCTTTTATTCATTCCAGTGTAATGTATAAAAAGGATCTTATCGTAAAAAATGGCGGTTACAATGAGCATGCTTATACCTATGAGGATCACTTTTTATGGGTGAATATATTGGATAATGA
>Ga0302300_1001882_pt1 | contig 11425 bp, 8 predicted proteins | sample III_Palsa_E1_1_FD_198756 | JGI IMG/M metagenome (GOLD analysis project Ga0302300, IMG submission 198756) | Peat permafrost microbial communities from Stordalen Mire near Abisko, Sweden - III_Palsa_E1_1 | ecosystem: Environmental > Terrestrial > Soil > Palsa > Peat permafrost | place: Sweden... | reverse complement strand
CTCCTCCTCACACCATCACTCACCCACACCATCACTCACCCACACCATCACTCACCCACACCATCACTCACCCACACCATCACTCACCCACACCATCACTCACCCACACCATCACTCACCCACACCATCACTCACCTTTCATCATCCCAATTCATAAACATACAATTATTTTTAATATATGTAATGAGTGAGAGTTGAAGGTGAAATGAAATGGCACTTTAACTATAACATCAACCAACAGTTATCCTACGGAAATAACTATGAGATATGAGATGCAATAAGCGCAGAGCTAAAGCGATAATCTAAGAGGAAAAGCTAACTTTTGGTAAACTACACTAAACAACTAATAATAGTGATTATGTGATTATATGAGTATATATTCATACAAGTAATTATTTAGTTATATTTGTATTGATACATAACTGTTGTGATTAGTTGGTTACACAAATCATATGTAACAATATAAGTATAAACAGGTAATTTTAAGTATATATATATATATATACTACACAAAATTAGTGTGTACAATAAACCACGAATGTTATATGGTAACATAATAATTACCACATGCATTATCACATGTATTATCTCATATAGTAATAATTTAATTATACTTGTATAAACCACATAATATTCGTGATTTATTGTTTACACACATTTCATGTGATTTGTACTTAAAATTAAATGTATAACCATATGGTATAACCATGTAATATATGTGGATAGTTGTTTACACGGATCATACGTAATTATTACTAGTGTAAAACACGTAATTTTAAGTACAAATCACATGAAATATATGTGTGTGAACAATCAACCACAAAATATTATGTGATGCATACAAATATGAATGTATAATTACTTGTAGAGTTAGTTTGTATGCACACGTAACATTTTGTGGTTAATTATTTGCACATATAATATGTAATTATCATTGATATATCAAAATAATTTAAGTACAAATCACATAAAATACGTGTAAGCAACCAACCACAAATATTATGTAGCAATATAAGTATGGATAAACAATTATCTATATAACAATTATATAAATAATTATTTGTATCATCGCAAAATGTTTACAAAACATGTTTTTGTCAAAAGATCTTAAACGATTTGAAACATTAAAATAATAATACCAAAATGTAGAATAAATTATTCAACGAATGATATTATTTTAATGTTTCAAATCGTTTAAGATCTTTTGACAAAATATTTATCGGTATATTTTTTTTGTATTTTCCCTCCTCTCTCTCCTCTCCCTCCTCTCCCTCCTCTCCCTCCTCTCCCTCATACTCACTCTAATACTCAATATAAGTTAACTAACAATCATCAACATAAATTATAATACAATATTTTATTGTACATAACAAAGTATTCATACAATATTTTATTGTACATAACAAAGTATTCATACAATATTGTAACGAATAAATTACTCTTTGTATAACATAGTCATGTAATATTTGTATTTCTAATCATCCACAAAGTTTACATAAAATTTATTTACAATTGTTTGTTTATCGTAGTTTTTGGGCTTAACTTAATTTATATTTTTTACATATTGTTCACACATTACATTAATAATGATACCTTTATATGGTATACAATATTTGCGGATTGTTAATCAGAGTGGTCCCTACTGCTTGCGATAAGCAATAAACCGAAGGTGAGATACGCTAAAACGAATTGAAAGCAAAAAAACTAAGTCTCACATATGACCTACGCAGATTTAGTCTTTTGTGAGACTAAGTCTTTTCACTGCGTGTTTTTGTCACAAACAGCAAGCTTTGCTTATGTAACTTCACTCATATTATAACAATAGTTATACTAAAAATAAAGATCGGAGTGTAATTACATGAAATTCGTGTAGGCAATATCTCACCACGAATATCGTGTGAACATACAAGAAGCCACTGTATTTATACATGTATGTTCACATGGTATTCGTGGTGAGATATTGCCTACACGGATTTCATGTAATTGCTCTTGTATTATCACAGAAATAATAATACTAAAACAACAATAACATTAAAACAACAATAGTAACATGGATTTAGTTATGAATGTATTTTTTTCTGATGGCATTGATAATCATGAGTCTGTGTATGTGTGTATGTATGTGTTTAGTGATACTACATAAAAGTTATCATTATTAATATCACACAATAGTTGTGTGATTGAATTATTGTACAGTCATTACATTATCAATAGATAATTGTTTATACACTTATACCTATAAACGTAATTTACATAATCTTTTGTGGATGTGCCGAATACACAAATATTGTGTAATTACATATTTATTTTAGTGTAATTACATAAAATCTGTGTAGGCAAATTTCACCACAAAAATCATATAACTCATCATATAACTCATCATATAACTCATCATACAAGTCACAAACAATTATTTATATAATGTATGGTATAAATTACATGATCATTGTGGTGAAATTTGCCTGCACAGATTTTATGTAATTACATCAGCATAAATATTATACAATTTATGTAAATGATTCTCCACAAAAGATTATGTAACTATTAGCCTGAAATAAACAGTAACTTTATTTCATATGAATAAATATGTTCACATGAACTACATAATCTTTTGTGGAGAATTATTTACATAAATATTATGTAATTGCCAACAATTCAAACATATAACTACTTATTTCTCTCTCTTCTTTTATCCTTATGTCTTTTTTGTTTCACATGATATTAGTACAATTACATAACATTCGTGTAGATAATCTCATCGCGAAGATTATGTATCTAGCAGTGGTAATAATAAGTTATATCATTAAATTATACGTATACATTTTCATGAGTATCGTGGATAGTGTTGCCTTCGCTTGTCACTGCGTTTGACGAAGTCCAGCTTTGCTTTGGCATAGCCATTGCTCTCTCAGTATACCTTCGGGTTGTCGCTTATCACAGATTTTATGTAATTGTATACATATAATAATTTTAATACTTTTGTTTAGCAAAGCTTACCTCCGGTTTGTCAGAAGCATTTCTCTTTAGCGAAACTTTTCTCTCTGGCAAACCAAAGGTGGGCTTCGCTGCGCTTGTCGCCGGAGCCATTTCTCTTTAGAGTATAACTGCGGTATGAGGCATATACCTGCAGTTTAGAGTATAGCTTATCCACTTCGCTTATCCACTTCGCTTATCCACTTCGCTTATCGCTTTGTGAGATCCGATCTCACAAAAAGGCTAAATCTGTATAATTATTTATCCACAATAATTACGTGACTCTATTAGTATAATTACAATAGTGAATGTGTTCCATTCACGCTAATACAAGTACATTCACTATTATAATAATATAATTAGATGAATATGTAATAGAAATAATAATATGGATACTGGAGTAATATTACTTATTATATATTATTGTGATATAAAACTTTATATCACAATGATATCTTTGTTTTGTTTTTATCTCTATGTGTGTTTGTGTGTAAATTTAATTACTTGAGATGTTATAACTACTGTTGAATATATGGTATATTCAAACAATTAATATATTATGTACATTTAAATATATATTTACGTATAACATATTTTAACCAAATATCCATCTCTCTTTTTCTCTCTTTATTCAGAGGTTGAGTTGGTTAGATATAATTATATTGTAACATATGTTTTTTGTCATGTAGTATTAAAACATTGTATATTTATCTATGATTCATAACTTCACTTTATAGTTGTATTTTTATTACATCTTCTAGATGTAATGATTTAATCATGTTATTTATTTATTAATACTTGTTTTATTTTGTTACTTCTTGGCATCAATGGTGTCTCGGACCAGAGAGGCAAAAGTGTTGGTCTCACTCACAGCTTTAGAACACAACGCCAGGGTAACGGTGGAATTAACGACATGTTGACGAACACAAGTGTACACAGCAAGAGCCAATTGCATCCACGATCCCATAATTAGATGCTTCCTGTTAAGAGGACCAAACTTCTCAGTGTCTGCGAATGATGACATTGCCATATCACGGAGGAGAGTAACCAGGTTTGTCATAGTCACATCGTTAGCATTGACTGTCACCTGTCCAACATTGTCAACAACAATTCCATTGCCAAGATCACCACGAACAAGACGAATGTTGGCTGGTTTGGTACCCGGCACCTTCTCATGAGCATTAGAATCGGTAACAACAGTAAAGTTATTATCACTGTTATTATCAGTGTTATTATCACAAGTAGACAAATTAACATCAGATGAATTTTGCATGTCAATGACAAACATCTGCGTTTCGGCCTCAGCCAGTTGAGCCATAGCCTTGAGACGATTCTCATGCACACTACCTGGGTAGTTCTTGGCTGCCTCATTTGGACTGTATGAGTATGAGTGAGCAGCTTGAGCAGCAGAGTCATAGGCGTAAATACCAGTATAGGTACCAAGTCCAGCAACTACGTGAGATCGGACAGCAACACTACTACTAGTAGTAGCAGAAGAAGTACCAACATTGTTGTTGTGAACAAGGACTGCCTTAGATAGGGCAGTGTCACGGACAACAGCAGCAAAGGTGTCAATGTAAGCCTTATTGTCAATGACTACACTACCGTTGTCATCAGTAGTAACATGAGGGATCAAACGGGTTGAGCGAGGATATGTTACCTTGTCTGTTCCATCATCTGAAGTCAACAACATGGCTGGTGCCAAACGGGCATCACGATCAGTGGCACCGAACCTGTCCTTGGGATCACACAGCACAATAGGCACTGATGGAACAACATTAACTGAGGTAGACATGGTAAAGGCTTTTACTCTATTACTAACGTAAATAAAAAATCAATTTATTATACACATGCAACTAATACCTTATTAACCAATTATTAACATTGTTACTTGTATGTATATATACTACAATGTTAATAATTATACTCACCAAAAATTGGTAACAATGGGCACAATTGTTATGTTAGTAAATATTGTTACTATTAACAGTATTAATAGTTGTTACCTATATTTATTACAAGCGATAAATATATATATAACATTAAGTAATCTCATATCACGTAACAATGGTTAAAAATATGTCTACCCCGTAAGTTATCATAACTTACAGATGTTGTTTGAGTTAGTAATATCTAATTTTATATACATATAACAAAATGTTGTCATTACCTATAAGTAATTTATGTGTAGTTATTAACCCAGTGATTGAATATATAATATATTCAAAACATAGTAATATTACTAACACTAATAATCTTTAACACCTATTATATATATAATATATTGTTAATATGTATTTATGTTAAAAACAATGGATATGAAGGAGTAATATAAATATACACATATTAACAACAATTATTTGTATGATGATATATTTTTATATATGGGTAAAATATACAGATGTAAACGTTTGTTGGTAGAATAAATATATGTATATACCTATGGTGTAACTCAGAGTTACAGCAATGGGATATGATGAGGAAAAGAGGGATGAGGAAAGAAGAAAGGAAGAGAGGAAGAATGGGATATTGACTGTCAACAATTAGAAGGTTGTTAGGTGTGTTATAATTACTAATAACTGTATGTTATTAGTATCTTAGTTTTGATATTTGTTACTTTACAATAACAATTTCAATATATTATATGTAATAGTAAGAGAAAATAAAATAAAGGACCGAGGATAGTATAAAATAAATACTATTGACGATATCGTCAATAGTATAAGTGTATATTACATAAATAACTTTGTAATTAACTATCCACAAACATTATGTAATATCTATGACAATAATACACATATATGTTAATAACATAATAAAGATATAAATGTAAATCACATAGCGTTTGTGGATCTGTGGTGCTAAACAGATATTTATGTATTGTGTAGATAAAAAATTGTAAAAATGTATATTTGTCATGAGGGAGAAGGAATATAAGGAAAAGTATAACATATACTTTTGTCATTGTAATACAGTAATTATGTTTGGTTACATTTTACTGTAAGTGTATTGTTAATGTTAGATTGGGAGAGTGAAGGAGGAAGAGAGGAGAATAGATGAAGGAGACAGACATTACATAAGAAGAAATTATAAGGTGGTAATAAATACCACTTGTTGGGAGGAGGGGAGAAGATGGGAGGGGGGGGGTGAAGACTATAATAAATAGAACAATAAGAGAAAGTGTGTGGTTAAGTTTAACTCATCTCAAACAAATTATATTATTTACTTTTATTTGGATGATTATAATCTAGGATTTGTATATATTTTCTTACAGAAGTTAAAAATAGTAACATATTACAAAAATTAGAGATATGAAGTTAGAGATAGTATTTCCCAGAGATATTAAAGATATTAAAGATTAACCTTTCTAAGGTATTTTATTTTAATCTATTATCTCATAAAGGTTAAGATTTAAAGGTTAATGTAACTATAAAGGATATATTTGTATGGACTTAGAAGTAACTTAAATTTAGTTTAAGTTTAAGGTTAAAGGTTTAGTTGTATATACTCTTTATAGTTACTTTAACATGTAAATGTTTGGAACCTCAAAATTTTTTTGTATCCTAACAATTTTAAAATATAACATAAGTGTTAACAGTCTAATAGTACACAAATAAACCTTTAATCTTAAACTTAAACTAAATTTAAGTTACTTCTAAATCCATACAAGTATACTCATTATGTTTACTTTATTCTCATATGTTTAATTTTCTCCTAGATAAATACAAGATTGTAGTTAATCTCCTTTAATTAGAATATAGTTAACTTATCTTAAACAAACTTGTATCTCTATTCCTTTTAATATGTCTTTATTTTAATCTTAGGTAGGTTAAGAGAACAAGATTAGAGTTAACTGTTTTTAGATAAGGATAACCTATCCAATAAAGATTAGAGATATAAAGTTAGATTTAATCTCTTTTATATAGATTAACTCTAACCTACATATTATATCTTCGTTTAACTTTATATTTCTATATTGTCCGAGAGAGATATTATTTCTAACTTCTCTCTCCTTCTTCTTCTCTCCCTCTAAGAGAGGTTATCTCTATCTTATCTAAGATATGTGTATATCCGAAAGATATTTATATTTTAACTTTATATATATATATATATATATATATATGTAATTTTTTATCTTTACCTTATTTACTATCTGTTTGTTTAACCATGTAATTTTATCTTTGTAAACCTAAAAAGAATTTCTCTAACTCTTTTCTATTCCTTTCTCCTTCTCTCCTTCCTTCTCTTCTTACACATATACAATCTTACAAGAGATCAAACACAAGAAAACAAAACTAAAGAAAGAAGGACACTATTTAAAATTGTGTACATATATAATTATAAGTGTATTATCGGTATAAAATCATTACATTGTAATAATGCAGTAGATACTATAAGATTATTTATGGTGATAGTATCTGTTATTGTAGTGGTGTGATGTAAATAACTTATACATGTATGTGGTGTTAAAAACCAAAGAAAAGAATACTGTAAATAGTTGTTAGTATGGGCAACTTTTGACATAACAATTATATGTGTAATAAAATTGTAATACCTCAGTTAGAGATATAAAACATATAAATATGTTGTCTCTCCTCCTCTCTTCCATATATCACTCACCTACTTACTTACTCTATCACTCACTGTATTAATATACATATTAATGATGGAACTTTACATAATTATGTAAAGTTATTATAATATGCTAACGTATGATAAAACGAAATTGGTAAAAAATCCAGGATTTTTTGGTTTGTATAATTTTTTAATATATTTTACCTCCTTTAATACATAAAAATGTTAAAAATACGTAAATTTAGATAAAAATCTATCTAAAATGGACATAATTGGATATACACCGTATTTATGTTATGTCATTAAGATCTTATTTTACTTTAAAATAAGATATCATCTATTAATAACAATATATATATATATAATAATAATAACAAGATACATTAACTTATTTTACTTTAAAATAAGATTGTAATAACACAGTATATATATATATACTATATATAGTTAATAATGTCTATTTTAGACAGAATTTTATCTAAATTTATGTATTTTTAAAGGAGGTAAAATATATTAAAAAATTATACAAACCAAAAAATCCAGGATTTTTTACCAATTTCGTTTTATCATAAAATAGCTTCATATATTAAATATATAAATTATGTAATATGTTATTTATTCATTCATTCGTTCAATCAATAACACTTACAAACACAATTTTTTTACCAACTAGTGGTAACAAACTCACACAACTTACCCTCCTATCATGATAGTATTAAGACAATTGGATAAAGAGAGAAGTGAGGAGAAGTGGAGGTGGGGGAGGGGGTGGAAGAGGAGAGGACAAAGAATATGGATAGTTGAAAGTTTTACAGATATATAATAAAATATAATTTAATGCTGTAATATGTTAAAACATATTTACCATTGTAATAAACCATATAATCCTTATATGTAAGATATTGTTAATTACAACTTTAATATTAAAGTTGTAATTAACACACAGATACTATAATATACTACAATATAGTATATTACATTATACCATCAACACTACAAATTATCTCTTATTTCATGTATGTATTATACACACACACATACATACACATCTTGAATCACAACATATTTTACATCATTGGTGATTACTACTAATGTTACCACATTGTAATAATAATATTAGTGGTAATCACCAATTTATTATTACCATAAATAGATAACTATAATACTTGGATGTCCTAGAGATCCAAGGTTTATTAACAGCATAAAAAGACTATATTTGTTACAAGTAGTAAGTTATTAATTATTACTTTACTTCATCAAAAAAAGAAGATTATGTTAAATTTAAAAGTTAAACTACTATATATGTACCAATAAACTAAAGTAAAGTAGTATATATGTAGTTATTAGTCATGTAGACAAATACTCAGTACAATTGGAAACTAGAACAACTAATACATGAGTATTCACATGATATTGGTGGTTTACTGTTTACACGAATATTATGTAAACAGAAGGTTATACCTCAAACTGTAGGTATACTCTAAACCACAGGTATGCCTCAGAGAGAAAAGCTTCGCTAAAGAGAAATGGCTCCGGCGACAAGCGATAAACGCAGTGAAGCGAAGCCCACCTTTGGTTTGCCAGAGAGAAGAGCTGAGCTAAAAATACTTTAATATGCAAGAGATAAACATAATAACACTTAGAGAACAAGGATAATATAAGTACAGTCACATAATATTAGTGTAGGCAATCCCCATCCACTAATATTATGTGGTTTATAGTTGTATATGAGGGAGGGAAGAGAATACAGATATTGTGTATAAGGAGTAACAGGTAACAGAAATATTATAAGTGTAGTTACGTAATATTAGTGGTATTTTGCCTACACTAATATTACGTGACAATACAGTAATAATACAGTAATATTACAGTAATAAACAGAAGTATATGTGCAGAAGGAAAAGTATAACATATACTTTTGTTGATTAGTTTATGAGGAATAGAGTAAATAAGTACTGTTGTTTATAGTTATAATTGTAACTAACAATATGTTATTATGAGTATGTGTTAGTAATAATTAATGTATATAACAGTTATTAAATATTGTAGTCCATGATGACAAGAGTTTGATGTAGGAGGGGTGGAGTGGGGCGGGATGGTGTGGAGGGATAGGAGGGAGAGGAAGAAGGTGAAGGGTTGAATAAGACACATAATTTAAAATTATGTATATTGTAATGATGTAATATTATGATGATATGACGATATGATACTTACCATGTGTAATATTAACACATATAACAACTAAAAGATAGTATAACACATATATTTATATAATAAATATAATAACCATTCTCCACTACAATTAGATTAATTACACTTATATAGCAAATGTATGTGTGTTTGCATATTGTAGTGTTTTTGTTTTAACAATTGTAGATATGAATAGTCAAAACTACAACTGTTAAAATAACAACAACAGCATGTAAAGTATTTTAATATTTTTACTATTGTGTATATATATTTTGTATCCCAAGGATACAACGGTTTATGTTATAGGAGAGAGGAAGGAGAGAAGAAGGGAACAGGAATAAGAGAGATTAACTACCATTGAAATAGTCAACATAGTTTGGATGTAACCTAATGTTTAGCATACCATCAGACTCAAGAAGTTCATTATGAATTAGACTTTCGATGTTATTAATCAAAATCCAACACTCAATGTTATAGCCGACCTCTCCTGACATGACAGCGTCAACAAAACTAGACAGTGATCTGAAGTCTACAGATACATGATATAGATATGGTTCGGTACTAGCTACATCAAAATAACGACCGAGATAGCCAAATATGTAGTTTGTTTCAATAGCCAAATTGATCGCATCATCAATGTTAGTTGTGTTGACATCTGGATACAACCTTCTGACACCATCAATTATTTCTTGTTTTGTGAATCCATTAGTCTCCCCATCCGTGACACGGACTACATCATCAACAGTAACTGACCTACTAGATCGCACTGATGACGCTGAGGTCGATGTTGGCCTACCAGTACGATGACCTCTTGAAGAGAAACTGAATGACATTGTTTCATACACAAAAAAAAAGAATTTGTCAATTTTCAATTACTGTTTGTTATAGTCATTAGTCCATTGTAATTTATTGTAGTTTATTGTAGTTTATTAGTACATACGGATATACCAAATATGTAATTGTATTACAAATGGGAGTTAATTCAACTGATAACATTTTAAATACATACATATTACATCTCTCATTGACAATTAACACATTAACTTATATATATATGTTTATATTTGTTTTATAACTTTGTCACATGTTTTTAATATAATTAGGTTCTGTTGTATGTAGTTTAAAATATTTTACATACAAAAACAAATTCATATGAATACTATACTCAATATAATTATGCTAATAGAAGACTGTTTTTTACAGTGTGTAATATACAATTTCACTCCTCATAAAGTATGATGATAGTACACTATACACATATATGTGATACAAAACCAAAATTATATCTATTTTCACCTAATACATTTTGGTTAAGTAAGTACAAATAGAAAATACCATAGTTAACAATAATTATGTAAAGGTTAAAATTCATAATTACGACTGTATGAATATTAAACTAATACAGAATCATTCTATACTCACTGTACAACAGAGAACATGTTAATATTGTTAATTTTAAGGTTGGATATGTTTTGTTTAATTTTTACCAAAAACATATCCAACTTTAAAATTAACATCTTGTAGTTTACAGTGAATATAACCCATCCCTCCTCCTCTCCCATCCTCTCACCCCCCCCCACCCCCCCCATATTGATTTAATATTGCAATACTTTTCGTAATGAATATTACTATTATATTTTGTTTTTGCATCTAAAATATGTTAGACATATATTTTTTGGTTGAGATG
>Ga0302300_1001869_pt1 | contig 11479 bp, 9 predicted proteins | sample III_Palsa_E1_1_FD_198756 | JGI IMG/M metagenome (GOLD analysis project Ga0302300, IMG submission 198756) | Peat permafrost microbial communities from Stordalen Mire near Abisko, Sweden - III_Palsa_E1_1 | ecosystem: Environmental > Terrestrial > Soil > Palsa > Peat permafrost | place: Sweden... | reverse complement strand
AAAAATTGAAGAATAATCCGGAATTGGGGAAACAGGCCAGGGTTTTGAGTGATTCCAAACTGAATAAGCGCAGTGTTAATGCAAAAAAAGTTACGGATCACCACGCGATATTGCCTACCGGCGAATCACCCTACCAGCTTTCGCGGGATAAGCAGGCGATTTATGACTTGGTGGCGGGGCGTATGCTGGAAGCTTTTCATCAGGATTGTATCAAAGAGATTACCAAAATTACAGTTGAATCGGGTGCGAAATTTTTTGCAAGCGGAACGGTTATAGGTGTTGCCGGCTGGCGCGCTGTTTTTAATGAGCCTGATGAAGAAAAGAAAGAAGAAGAAAATACCTCATTGCCTAAGGTGCAACAGGGCGAAAATCTGCCTGTTACTGAAAAAACTTTGCTAGAGAAGCAAACCAAGCCCAAACCATTGTATAATGAGGCCAGTTTACTAAAAGCCTTGGAGACGGCAGGTAAGGATATAGATGACGAGGAGCTGCGTTATGCTATGAAGGATAGTGGATTAGGAACCCCGGCAACAAGGGCCGCGATAATTGAGACACTAATAAAAAGAGACTATGTGATGCGGGAGAAGAAGAACCTTTTACCAACACAAACCGGCCTTGCAGTATATAATGTAGTTAAGGATTATCGGATTGCGCAGGCAGAACTTACAGGTAATTGGGAAAAGCGTTTAGAGGAAATTCGTTCTGGTGCTTCGGTGGATGGATTTCAGGCAGAAATTAGAACTTATACAACTGCCATTACGCAAGAGCTATTATTAGCTGGTAAAGGGTTACTAATCAAGTGATTTTTATGTGTTGACTAGATTATCGCTCTACAGAATACAATAAATTAAGTTATTCATGAATTTTAAGTTGCAAAATTATATATAGCACCTGAAAGTTTGCTTGTACTTTCAGTAGCTGTTTGCGCCGTATTGATTTAATAAATATGGATTTGATATAAGACAGGCAACCGTTACTTGTATGCAGCCGTATTTAAATCGTAAACCCGTTACAATTTGTACGTGTTATAAAATTTATCAAACGATTGAAATACTTAACCCAATCTGTTTTAAGAATACTAAATCGCAAAGAAAAGGTAAGGTTTGGCCTAAACATTATATTTGATTTGTTGATTGGGATATTGGATATAGCTTTTTTAGGCTTATTGCTGGTGATAATTAACTTTTATTCCATAAATCAAATCCCGGTCAATCATATCCTACAGCAATCATTATTCAATAAAAACTCGCTGGTGCTAATCAGCTTGTTTTTCGGGCTATACGCGTTAAAAAATTGGGTAGGCTATCGCATTGCTCAATCCCAAAATTACTTCTTTTACCAGATCGCCTCCCGTTTGTCAAGGCAAAATATGATTGATTATTTAAAAGAAGATTACTTCAAATTTATAAATATTGATTCGTCTGTTTACATCCGAAAAATAAGCCAGCAACCAATAGAATTTAGCAACTACATCCTCACCAACATCCAGCAGATCGTATCGCAAAGCATATTGATATTTTTTACCATAGTTGGCATATTATTTTATCACCCTTCGCTATTTCTTTCCTTATTCATTTTATTGGTGCCTCCGGTAGTGTTATTAGGGTACTACATTAAAAAAAAATTAAAGGAGGTAAGAACCAATTCAAAACTAACCAGTCAGCTAACACTGCAATATTTAAAAGAATCGCTTTCCGGTTATGTTGAAAGCAATATGTATGATAAGAATGATTTTTTTACTGACAGATTTCATCGCCAGCAAAAACAACTTAACGGATACATCGCCACACAACAAACATTGCAAGGCTTGCCAGCACGGCTTATGGAAGTTTTTGCCGTTTTAGGTTTTTTGATCCTGATAGCCATTAATAAATATTTCTCGGGTAATCATGGTGTCGGTTTATTAGATATCGGAGTGTTTATGGCCGCCTCTTACAAGATTATCCCCGGAATAGTTAAAATACTAAACAGCGCGGGCCAAATTAAAACCTATGAGTTTACATTGAACGATTTGCAACCCGATAATGAGGGGCCGGTTGATGTAAACATACCTGCGTCAGTTATTAGTTCAATACAATTTGATAAAATTGATTTTTCGTACAGGCACAACCAAATATTAAGTGATTTTTCGCTTAATATGCTTCCTGGCGACTTTGTTGGTATTTCCGGCCTATCTGGGGTGGGTAAAACAACCATTATAAATTTGTTATTGGGGTTTTTAGAGCAAGATAACGGAAGTATTTCTATCAATAACATAGAGACAAATACCTCTGATCGTCAGTTTTTTTGGAACCGGGTTTCTTATTGCAAACAGCAGCCCTTTTTTATAAACGACTCTATACTCAAAAACATAACACTTACCGAGGGGGCATATGACTCTTTAAGATTAGAGAATGTGCTTTCTTTTTGCGGGGTTGATTGTATGCTGAGGCAATACTCCGAGAGTATCGACACAATGATTACTGAAAATGGTAAAAACATAAGCGGTGGCCAAAAACAACGATTAATGCTCGCAAGGGCTTTATACCATGATTTCGATTTGCTGATATTGGATGAACCCTTTAGCGAATTAGACGAAGTTGCAGAAAAGACGCTGTTAGTTAAGCTTAAACTGCTGGCACAAAAAGGTAAAATGATCATCATGATAACGCATAACAAATCCAGCTTATCATTTTGCAATAAATTGATTTCGCTAAATGACTAATAAACCCAATGCCCTGATTATTCTTACACCCGGTTTTCCTCAGGATGAAGCGGATAGCACCTGTATACCACCACAACAGATATTTGTACGGGCTTTGAAGGAAAATTATCCGGAATTAAATATCATCGTTTTAACGTTTCATTATCCGTTTTTTTCTGCACGGTATCAGTGGAATGGGGTAGATGTTATATCATTTGGAGGCGAGAGTAAAGGGCGGCTTTACCGCAAAGTAATGGGTGTAAGGGTATGGGCCGAATTGAAAAGGATAAATAAGGAATATTATATAATTGGCCTATTGAGTTTTTGGATGGGTAAATGTGCTTTTATAGGAAGTTGGTTTGCCGAAAAATATCATTTAACACATTATTGCTGGATATTGGGGCAAGATGCCAAAGCAGGTAATAAGTATGTAAGACGGATCAATCCAAAAGGAAAATCGTTAATTGCATTATCAGATTTTATTGCCGCTGAATTTCATAAAAATTATGGAATATTCCCTCAGCACATTATACCGGTTGGGGTTGATACCTCGTTGTTTGCTGAAGTTATACCTGAAAAAGATATTGACATCATTGGCTCAGGTTCCTTTATCCCACTAAAACAGTACGATGTATTTATTGAAGTAATTAAATTACTAAAAGTAGATTTTCCAGATATTAAAACCTGTATCTGTGGCGATGGCCCTGAAATGATGCATTTACGTACCATGATTGATATTATGGATTTAGAAGATAATATCAAACTATTAGGCAGGCAGTCGCATACAGGGGTATTAGCTTTAATGCAAAGGTCTAAAGTGTTTTTGCACCCTTCCAATTATGAAGGGTTTGGCGCGGTTTGTATTGAAGCATTATATGCAGGTGCTCAGGTGATTAGTTTTGTAAAACCGATGAATGCAGCTATCGAAAACTGGCACATTGTGGAAGACAAAGCAAGTATGGTGCAGATTCTAAAAACTATTTTGCAAAATCAGGATTTAGAATATCAATCCATATTACCTTACTCTATACATGATAATGCTAAGGCAGCTATGAAACTGTTTGATCATAATCCGGTTGCTATTTCCTGAATCCGGTTTGCGATAGCCTCAAAAGAAAGATTTGATTTGAAATAAGTCAGGCAGTTTTTCTGCTTCTCCTCCATGTTTAAAGCTTCAGTTCTCACTAATGCGTTTAATAAAGCATCCTCATTCGCAACTTCATACAATAGCCCACATCTGCCGTTATCCGTTATCATCTTGAAGGAATCGATATTTGTTACAATCGGTATGCAGCCGCATACCATAGCTTCGCAAACTACGGTACCGCCGCCTTCATAATGTGAGCCAGAGAGTAGGAAATCAGCACTGTTAAACCAATAAAGCAAGTCGTCATGTAATATTTTGCCAATTAATATAATCTTGTTTCCATTGGGGCTTGCCTTTAGCAGTTGTTTTATATCATTAAGCAATTCATCTATTTGATAAATCATATACAAATGAGCTTCAGGGTTAACGGCCGTAAACCTCAGGAATGCTTTGACAACATTTAATGGATCTTTATTTTCATTCAATCGCCCCACCCATAAAAAAGCAGGGGCACCACTAACACCGGTTTTTAGTTTGGCAGTTTCTTTATTAATGGGATAAAAAAGGGAAGATACCTCCATTACCTCATGTATTTTTTGAGGCGATGCCAGGTTGCCTTTACTTATCCAATCCATACCCATGGGCTTTGAGGCAAATAGGTAAGCATCCACAAAATAGTCTGCTAATCGTTGAATATATTTTTTAACACCGGTAAAGGGTTTTTCCGCATGATGCTGCGCGATGAATTTTGCCTTTTTATTTACCAGCGCTTTTAATTGAATGAGTTGTAATGGCTGATGTAAACCTTGTACAAAAACAATATCCGGATTTAAATTACTTACATATTGGTTGATGCTATATGGGAAGAAGGTCTTTTTTCTGTTTAAATTCACAAAATGGTGCTGTACGCCATTATGGGTGTATATTCCTTCGTAATAAATTTGTTTAATGCTTATTACCGTATTGTTTTTACTTAGTTGTTCCAATAGCTCGGTGTAGCCGGATGTTCTTTTGATCCAGGTTTCGGGCGAAGTAAACTCCGGCGAATAATTGTAATTAACAAATACGTATAACATGATATGAATTAATATACCGCTTCAACACTATTGTAATTGCTGTTTTGAAACTGCAAAAAGCTAATATGGTAAAAAGAAGAGGGATCAGGTTTTAACTGTTTAGCGTTGGCTACTTTGCCTACCAATAGCATGTGAAACCCCATTTTCCTATGTCGGATAATTTCGATTTCCTTGTATGAACCGCTAAAATCAGGAACCGGGAATCCAAACAACTCGCTTTTTTTCGTGCCAAAGGGCAAATTTTCTATTGGTGTGGGTGAGGTACTGGAGTGCTTGCCCAAATCATAAACCGTGTTAATATCTACCGCATCGGTATCACAAACTACCACCTTTCTTGCCGCTAATATCTTATCTAAAGTAACATTGGTTGTTCTTAAACCTAAAATGTACAAGCCTTCGTCCTCAATGTAGCTATGTATATCCATTGGAAATATATTGCGATAATCTTCATCCTGATACGATACAACTATTATGCTTCGAGGATAAGAGTACAACGCACTAATCACTTTTCGGCTGTTATAAGTGTTTTTGGGTGATCTTAATAGGTAAGCAAAGAAAATTAACCTATGTAAGGGATTTAGCTGATAATTTTTAACCTTTTCAACCTTAAACAATATCAAAGCGCCGTTTGTCGTGACGATCTTTTCAATTACTGATACATTGATAGATGCATTCAGTTTGCTGTTCTTTTTAAATTGAATAGTTGTTGCATTATCATCAATTGCAGCTAATTGATTGCTTGGCAACCATACAGCAACGCAAAATGGATCAAGGCAAATCATCCCATGATGCTTGCTGATATCAAGGATAGAGCCGCCTGTCTTTAAAAAAACGTTTTCCTGTATCTGGCTTTGTTTAAGCCTCGATATAAAAAAGGTTTTTATTTTATTACCTCTAAAAAATATTTTTCTGATCAGTTTATTCATATCAAAAAGTATCAATATCAGCAGAAGTGAATTTAACTTGTTCAAGCGGCAATGCACCCTCAAAATCCTGGAACAAAATCGGGAAGGATGGAACGGGTGTAAATCGTTCGGTGAATAATTTGTGCAAGGTCGTACCCGGGCTGGTATGGAATTGTAAATAGCTAATACCTAATTTGCGTGCGAGTTTTTTTAACTCCTGCAGCATATTATCAAACTCTTCGGGGCGGGTTAATATATCACCTATCAATAATTCTCTGCCAATTTTTACCCATAAAGTTGACTTGCCAAGCTTAATAATGTACGACTGTGCGTAAGTTTTGTAACGCCAGTAATCATCATCACGAACTATACCTGCAAAGCCATCCAGAATAACCGAATTAGCTATACTGGCTTGTGATTGCATCTGTTTCTTTATTACGCGTTGCTGATAATTGAGAAAAGTGCTTTTTAAGAAGGATAATTTGTTAATCACCCTATCCCATGCCAGGCCCCCGGTCGGGATAACAAAGCAGTCCATTTGTTCCGTCATCTGCCATCCCAGTTTATTAAGGGCACCCGGCAACGAATTTTGATTAGGAAAGCCAAACAGCAGTTTAATACCATTATCGCGACAAAGTTGAAACGTGAGATTTGATAATTCTACAAATAACCCTTTAAAGCGATGTTGCGGATGTGTCATCGTATCAGCCGATTGTGCGGCCAATATCGTACGTCCGGCAAGTTTTATAAAACAGGGTATAACACCGTAATAACCTATTGGTATGCGTTCGATATTATAAGCTACATAGCCAATATAGTTAACATCTGTAAAGGATGTATCGTATTTTTTTAAGAAAAAACCAGGCGCAGGTATTCGTCCATAAACAGCTGTATGCAATTTCTCTACATCGGCTAAGTTTACTGTGTTTAACCGCTCAATTGTATATGCTTTAGTGGTTTGCTCAGTGTTCATAGGTTTTGGTTACTGTGGCGTACATTTGGTTATTGGCGGATATAAATGGGTTAACTGTAAACCGCTCGTGCATGCTCAAATCTTTAACATCATCATTAAAGAGGAAATCCATGGCAAGTAATTGTTTATAGCCGGTTTGTTTTGCTACGCGAACTACTTCCGTAGTATAAGAGCCATATGGGAAAGCCAAACTATTTATCGGTTTTTGAATAATATTCTCCAGGTATCTTTTTGAATCGATCAGTTCAGTTTTTACATCATTAATATCAATTCGGGCCAGGTCGTTATGGAAATAGCCATGTGCACCTATGTTTGCAAAAGGGGAATCGGACAAAGCTTTAATCTGAGTGGTTGTCATTTGTTGCCAATAGTCTTTTTCGTGCTTATTGTTTTTAAAGGGAGCTAAAGGATATAGAATGTCCATCATTTCAGCTTTTTCAGCAAACCCGCCTGAGCGAAGCCTTTCAACCAAGCTTATACCTGTTTTAGTAGAAATGTATTTATTGTGGATTCCTTTTCGATAGGATTCATCTTTAAATGAGATTTGATCCGGACCATATTTGCTTATTATGCCTAAAAAATCGTTCCATAAAATATCACAGCCTGCATCGCGTATAGCGGTAACAAAAAATGTAGCCGGAATTTGGTATTGCTCTAACAGCGGCAATACATATTTATAATTATTGGCAAAGCCATCATCAAAAGTGAGGCATATATTAAATTTCTGGTCACTGAATTTTTGCTGATAATAATCATCAAGCGAAACAACATTAAAGTGCTTTTTATAGAGTTTCAAATGTTGTTCAAACGTTTTGTGTGTTAAAAAAATAGGGTTAAAGCGGGTTTGGTCTTGCTGGCAAATACCATGATATATTAGGATGCGACTACCACGTGCTTCGCTATAAAAATTATTATATAAGCCAAACCAATGCTTCACATCGCTTAACAGATATTTGCCTTCCCTGCCTAACTTTGAACCTATTTTATTTAATATTTCCATAGCTTAATTCGTAATAGTTATATTTTCAGGGAAATTGGCATTTGGATGGAATCGCCTAATGTCAGCCATTAAACCGGGTAAATTTCCTTGTACATATTTGCAGCGTCCTTTTACGTATATTTTGCTAAAATCTTTTTTTATGTTATCTAATTGTTCCAATAGTCCCTCATCAAATAATCTTATTTTTCCTTGATGAGTAACCAGCAATAAGTCAGCAGGAGTAGTTTCATACAAAGCATCAAAACCATCACTATCAGATGTTTTTTGGGCAATAACTAAGTCCGCATCTTTACCTTGTGCTATTTCGCCGCTGTTTAATACCCATGTTTGGGCAGCGTTTATGGTTATAGCGTTATAAAGTTCATCATCAGTTAATAATTGACTTTTTCGTGCCGACTGCAAATGCTCCCATATATCCCATTTGCTGGTTAGGGTAGAATCTGTACCAAACAAAATAGGAGTATAGGTTTTTAGCTGATCAACCGGCGCAGTTTTATTCAGTAAAAAATAATTGGATTGCGGGCACCAGACTACCGCCTCAAATTTTTTAGCCTGGGCTTTGGTCATCGCGACAGCATGTACGCCTACAAGCTTTCTATTTAAGATATTCCATTTGAGTAATTGGCTGATCTCATCTTTTGATTGCGGATCAATCCCTTCACCCACGTGTATATTTATAGGCAGGTACTTTTTTAAAGGATTGTTTAGTTTGAGTTTCCATCGCTTTTCAAAACCAACAGAATGTATGCAGTGCGTATCTTCAAATACATTAATCAAATCATTTGCTGTCCCAAGCTTTTCACCATGGTTAATTACTGTGGTAACACCGCATAATAAGTTTTTATAGATGCCCCATTTTGAACGTAATTCAACAGGTATTTTTAATACTTCCGCTATCTGTGGTTTATACCTTTCATGTATATACTTGCCCCATTCGGTATAATTATTATAAAGCTGGTTGCCTAACTGCGGGAATAAATTAAAATCTAAATGGTCGTGCGAGTTGATCAATCCTGGAAAAATAATGGCGTTGTTAAAATCTAATTGCAAAACATCAGTAGCAATAATAGGCGAAAATGATATCTCCGCTATTTTCCCATCATTAATTTTAATATTAATGGGCTTATTATTGTTTACCAGTTTTACATTGTTTATGATCATTAACTTCTCTTGAAATGAATCCCGTAAATAATGGGTTGACCTTTAAACTTTTCATAAACGTGTAATGCATTTTGCTGCTGATAGTAATGTGTCACTGTTTCATCAACTTTAATTTCCTGATGGGCTATTACAGTAAAGCCCTCCTTTAAAAGGATCTGTTTTATACTATCCGTGGTATGCACAAAATTCTGAACAGCGATATGCTTATCCCCATGTCTGAAAGTTCGCTTGCCGCCTGATGCCAGTGCATTCGGATGAAAGTCGGTAATAATCATATCTCCTTGTTGCTTTGTTATCCTGCTCCAGGTTTGGAGCGCGTCCTCAATATCTTCAATATGCGCAACAGTTAGCGTTGACAGTACTGCATCATAAGTATTATCAGCAATACCTTCAAAATGATTATCTGTAATCACATAAGTTTTTGCCTCTGGGAATTTGTCATTCAGCTTTTTTAACATCCCCGGTGAAACATCAAACCCGGTTAAACTTGCCGGGTTTTGCTGAAATATTTTATCCCAATGGCGGCCTGTACCGCAGCCAATATCTGCAATGTTTTTGTTTTCAAGATTTAAATCGGTTAGTAACCTGGCAAATAATATCTCATCCAGATCGAGCATCAGGTTGCCCGGCTGCGAATCATAGTTTTCGGCCCATATGTCATAAGCCTCAACTACGTTCTTATTCTCAATAGTCGAAGGGAAAATTTGCCTTCTGATATAATTTTTAATGGTATTGATCAAATCCATGTGATTTTGGAATCTGCTATCATTAGCCTCTTCATTAGGAATTACGCTTTATAGAATATAAAGGTTGCCCGTCAATTTATTTAATCAGGCAGGCAACCATCGCATTTTGCAGGGCGTAACTATTGTAGTAATTGTTTTAGTCTTAAGTGAATTTATTGTGAACTGTTGTCCCCGCTATGTAGGGCGTACCGATGGGTTTTACTCGTCGGTACTGCGGGGGCTTAACTAATAATGATGTATAACAAACCATGAGTAATAAAATATTATTGTTTAACCCCAAAAGCGCTATTAATAAGTATCGCATCCCTAATTCAATTTTAAACATAGCCGCATCGGTTGATGGTAAGTACGAATGGGCCATTATTGATGGTAACTGTGAATTAGACCCTATTAAAAAAATTGATAGCTATTTAAGTACAGGTGAATATAAATACCTTGGTTTTACGGTAATGCCCGGCCCGCAATTAAGGCAGGCTATCATATCGGCAAAAGCTATCAAAGAAAAATATCCGCATACTAAAATGATTTGGGGAGGATATTTTCCATCCAACCAGCCTAATGCGGTTTTATATTCCGGCTATGTTGATTTTATTATTAACGGCCCCGGCGATAATGCGTTTCCGAATTTAATTGATGCACTGGAAAACGATACACCTTTCGAATTCATCAAAAACCTCATCTATAAAAATCGCGATAGTAAGATCATCATTAATGGTAAGGAAGACCTGCTCGATCAGGATGCTCTACCCCCATTACCCTATGATAAACTGAATGAATTTTACCCCATCCCTAAATTTTTAGGCAAAACTTATTTGGGCGAAAAAACATTGGCTTATCACTCCAGTATTGGTTGTCCGTTTACCTGCTCATTTTGCGCGGTAGTACCTATTTACGAGGCGCGGTGGAAAGGTAAATCGGCACAAAGAGTTTATGAAGATGTAAAATACATTAAAGATAAATGGGGCGCCGATGCTATCGAGTTTCATGATAATAATTTCTTCGTGTCAGAAAAAAGAGCAGTCGAATTTTCAAGGCTGATCAAAGATGAAAACATGACATGGTGGGGAATGGCTCGGATTGATACGATGAGTAAGTTTAAAGATTCATCCTTAGCCGCCATTCGCGAAGCTGGCTGTAAGATCATATTTTTTGGTGCCGAGAGCGGCAATAATGAAGTTTTGGCGCAAATGGATAAAGGCGGTACCCAAACCGGTAATCAGATTATTGAATTTGCCGAACGTTTAAAGAAGTTCGACATTATTCCTGAATACTCATTTGTTTTAGGCACACCGGGCCCAACCCCCGAAAAGGTGCAGGCTGGTATCGACTTTGAAATCAACTTTATCAAAAAAGTAAAACACGTAAACCCAAAAACGGAGATCATTATTTATACCTATAGCCCAGTGCCAACAGAGGGGTCGGAAATGTATAAGCAGGTGTTGGCCAGTGGCTTTAAATTCCCGCAAACGCTGGAGGACTGGATCAGCCCCGCCTGGGAAAGCTTCGACCTTAGGAAAAACCCGCTAACCCCATGGCTAACGGCCGAGATGATAGACAAGATCCGAAATTTTGAGACAGTACTTAATGGCGTTTATCCTACGGTAACCGACATTCGTATGAGTATGCTAAAAAGAAAGATCGTAAAATTAGTAGCAAGCGTACGCTATAAAGTAGATCTGTATTACTATCCGTACGAAATAAAACTACTACAAAAAATATGGAGATACCGCCAGCCCGAAACGCAAGGCTTTTAATAATTACAGCTTATGACCATGCCGGCTTTATACGATACTTTTAAGCGATATAGGACGTTGCAAACGCATGTCGTATCATCTTTACCTGTGGTTG
>Ga0302300_1001861_pt1 | contig 11515 bp, 5 predicted proteins | sample III_Palsa_E1_1_FD_198756 | JGI IMG/M metagenome (GOLD analysis project Ga0302300, IMG submission 198756) | Peat permafrost microbial communities from Stordalen Mire near Abisko, Sweden - III_Palsa_E1_1 | ecosystem: Environmental > Terrestrial > Soil > Palsa > Peat permafrost | place: Sweden... | reverse complement strand
AACGAGTGGAAACCCATCTACTACATATAACGGCGAAGTACCATTTGTTATGGACGACAATCCGCGGATAACGATATTAGCGTTAGAGCCTGGCTGGCCATCACTGTTTGATACTTGCACGCCTGCCACCCTGCCTGCGAGTGCCTGATCAAGTGAAGTTACAGGAGCCGCATGAAAATCAGGCATATTTACCTGAGCTACCGAACCCGTAAGGTCTTTTTTCTTAACAGACCCGTAGGCAACCACCACGACCTCATCGAGGGTTGACGATTCAGGCTTCAGGATAATGTTAATTTCATTTCTCCCGTTTATTGGTGCTTCCTGATTAGTATAGCCAATAGATGAAAAAATAAGCGTTCCGTTTGTTGCCGGTATTCTAAGTGAGTAATGACCTGTCTCGTCGGTGACTGTTCCAATAGAGATTCCCTTAACCCCGATGGATACCCCTTTTATAGGTTCGCTTTTTGAATTGGTAACCCTACCCGTAATAGTTGCACTTTGGGCGGCAACTATCATTGGAAGGCATACAACCAGTATAACAAATAAAAATCTCCAGAACCTGGACCAGATGATGGGTACAGGTCGATAACTGTAAGTAAAAATTGCCATAGTTAGTATTTATAGTAAATAAATTAATTAATTTCGATTATATATATTTTATAAATATGAAAGCACGGACACATCATGAAACGATAAATGTTGACTTGACAGCTTTCCGTTATAATTGGTTCACAAATTTTAACAAGTTTTAAAAAATTGATGGTAGAAAAATCCACCTAAAATGGGTGAAATTCTTACCTGATTTTTATATATCTAATTTTCAAGTAGTTACATACAATAAATATTGAATTTACATGAATAAGGCAATATTAACATTGAAAGTTATATTTCTATTTATTGCTTTCATTGGATTTTCAACTACTAACATTGCCGCCCAAGCATTAGACTTTTCTCATCTAAGTGTTGAAAATGGCCTTTCTCAGAAATCAGTACTGGCCATCGCTCAGGATAGTCGTGGTTTTTTATGGTTTGGAACTGCAGATGGGCTTAGCCGTTATGATTCACGCAACTTCAAGAATTATTTGAGTGACCAATCCAAAAACAGCCTTTCTTCCGGTTATATTCTTAGCTTATTATCTGATTCAAAACAAACACTTTGGATAGGCACTTCCAACGGCTTGAATATATATAGGCCACAGAGTAACGATTTTGAACTTATACAGTTACCCAAGAATTCGGATGGTACCGACAAGCATATTGTTAACTGCCTAACAGAAGACCGGCATCAAGGAATATGGGTGGGTACTACGGTCGGTTTATTTCTACTGCCTAATCGACCAAGTAAACATGCATTGGCCTTCTACGTTCATCCTCTAAATGGACTTGCTGGGAATAACATTCATTCCATCACAGAAGACAATGCAGGCAATATATGGATAGGAACAGACAAAGGACTTACTGAAATGAAGTCGAAAGGAAATACTTTCCTGTTCCAAACATTTCGCCACACTAACCAACCCGGCTCCTTGGCCGGAGATAATGTAGCCAGCATTGCACTGGACGAATTTAATAATTTATGGATTGGTTTACAGCAAAACGGGCTTGACCTTTATAATAGAGGAACCAACACCTTTACTCATTATGCCAACCCTTATGACGCAGATAACGGGTCTGAAAATATTCGCAAAATCATTTCCGGTACTGATGGAAAATTATGGATCGGCACTCAGGCTGGCCTAATTAGCTTTGACATTAAAAGTAAAAGTTTCTCTATTTATAAGCATGATCCAAATAACTCCAAAAGCCTTAATCAAAACTCTCTTTATAGCCTTTTTATAGACAAACAAAATACCTTGTGGGTTGGAACTTATTTTGGCGGCGTTAACATCGCAACACCATCCATTTTCAATAAATATCAAAGTACCAATACCCCTTACAGTATTAACAACAATGTAATAAGCTCAATTATAGAGGATAAAAGTCGCAATTTATGGGTTGGAACGGAGGGTGGCGGATTAAATTATTTAAAAACAAAAGATAAGCCGGTAATAATCTATCAACATCAAAAAAATAACCCCTCAAGTATTAGCTCCGATTTAATTAAAGTAGTTTACCAGGACCGAGATAGGAACATCTGGATAGGTACCCATGGCGGTGGGTTAAATATTTTGTCACCTGGGCAAAAGACTTTTACAAAATATTTTTATAGAGAGAATGATGCCGATATAGCCAACTCAGAAATCAGATCAATTGTTGAGAGTGACAATGGCCTTTTTTTTATAGGAACAAACAATGGTTTACAAGTATTTAAACGATATAAAAACAGTTTAATTACCTATCCTGACACAGCGTTATCAGGAAACTTAAGGGCGCAGGCTGTAAACTGCCTTATTATAGATTCAAAAAAACGAATTTGGGCAGCCGCCTGGGGGCTGTATGTTTTAGAAACCGGCATGAAACATTTCATACCCGTGGATATTTCCGTTAAAAAAAATGAATCATTGATTAGATTGCGCATTAATTGCATTACAGAGGATAATGTTGGGGATATATGGATCGGTACTGACCGGCAGGGAGTATTTAAATATAACCCTGCCAATAAGGGCGTTATGGCCTACACCGAAAATGACGGGCTCGCCAATAACAGTGTATACGGAATTGTTCAGGACGAGCAAGGGAATATGTGGATTAGTACTGGTAATGGGCTATCTAATCTTAATGTAAGAACATCTATTTTTCATAATTATACAACCCGTGATGGACTCGCGGGTAATGAGTTTAATAACAATTCCTGTGTACGTTTAAGAGACGGAGAAATCCTATTTGGTGGGTTCAATGGTTTTACAGGTTTTTTTCCGAAGAATATTAAAGATAAAGAAGATAAACCGGCCGCTTTTATTAGCGGGCTAAAGGTTTTTAATAAGCCGGTTGAAGTTGGCGATGCAAATACAATACTTTCAACAGATATCAGTCAAAGTAGGGCAATTACATTAAAATACACGCAAAATGTATTTACTATAGATTTTGTTATACTCAATTACATCAGGGCTGAAAAGAACAAATATGCATATGAGATAGAAAATATTGATAAAACATGGAACTATACAAACACTCCTTCAGCCACTTACAACAATCTTCCGGCAGGCCGATATCATTTTTTAGCTAAAGGCAGAACCAATGATGGTGTATGGAGCGATCCTGTATCACTAATTATTAATATTCAGCCACCTTGGTAACAAACATGGTGGATTTACAGCCTGTATATATTGGCATTAGCCGGCATTGTTTTTTTAATTACACGTTATTTCTTTTTACGTGCGCTTATGAAAAAGGATAAGCAATTGACAGAATTGAAGTTAAACTTTTTCAACAATATTTCTCACGAAATCCGTACTTATCTCTCTCTAATATCTGCCCCTATAGAAAGGCTATTATTAGCCGGTAAAGGAACAGATAGTGAAATTCATCAATTGCAAACTATCAAGAAAAATACTGATGGATTATTGGAGTTGGTAAATGAACTTATGGATTTCAGAAAAGCAGAAACTGGCAATCTACAGCTTCACATCTCAAAGTTTAATATTGTTACATTCATACAGTCCATTTGTGAGTCGTTCGAGCCAATGGCTTTATCAAAAAACATTGCAACAAAGTTTTCAACAGGTACGGAGCAAATAGATCTGTATTTTGATAGGGAGCAAATGAAGAAAGTAATTTTTAACTTACTTTCCAACGCCTATAAATTCACATCTGAGGGTGGCTTAGTAAGCATCACGATAGAAGACGATGTTTCCCAAGTAAGTATTAAAATTGCCGATAACGGGAAGGGCATTTCGCCTGAAAATATCCAGGGACTTTTTAGAAATTATTTCCAGGAAAACGATTATGGACATCAGAATACTGGCTATGGCATAGGATTGGCGCTTTCTAAAAGTATTATCACTCTTCATAGTGGGGAGTTAACAGTGGAAAGCTTTATTCCTACCAAAGAAAATGACCTCAGTACAATTTTTACAATAATCCTTAAAAAAGGTAATATACATTTTGAGAATGACCAGCTTATACCTCTCAGCTACGACTTTGGGCTACAGAAAAATGGCATTCAGAAAATAATTGAAATGCCTGAACTTGTTACTACAGAATTGGCATCTATCGATATGCATGCTCGAAAATATAGTTTGTTAATAGTAGAAGATAATTCCGATGTTAGACAACTCATAGTCGATACTTTTAGCCACTTATACCTCATTTTAGAGGCTCAAAATGGTCAGACAGGCTTTGAAATGGCGACAGAACAAATACCGGATATCATAGTCAGTGATGTTATGATGCCCGAAATGGATGGTTATACTTTCTGTCACAAAATAAAAACGGACGAACGCACCAATCATATTCCTATTATTTTGCTTACAGCCAAGGCCTCTGCTACCAACCATGTAAATGGATTGCAGGTAGGTGCTGATATATATCTTACCAAACCCTTTAGTGTACAAATACTTGAACTACATATACACAATTTGCTTTCTTTATCAGAAAGGCTCCGAAAAAAATACAGTGAACAGCTAGTTGCGTTAACGCCATTAAATAATTTGTTGATTCACAATTGCACTGCCGTACAGGAAAAAAATACCACTGAAAATGAATTTATAAATAAAATTGTAGCTATAGCTGAAGCAGGCATATCTAACCCTAATTTTGATGTGGAAATGATTTGTAGGCATATTGGCATGAGTCAAACGGTATTGTATAAAAAAGTCAGGGCGCTTACCAATATGACCATAAATGATATTGTAAAAGAAGTACGCTTTAAAAAATCGGCAGAGCTTCTGTGCCAAAATAAATATACGATCTATGAGGTAGCGGACATGGTTGGATATAATGATACAAAGTATTTTAGCCGGGAATTTAAAAAACAATTTGGTGTGTCTCCGCGTGATTATAAACAGCGCCAAACATTGTAACGAAGGATACTATTCCATTTTTTCTTAGCCACTCTAGAGGCGATGCACCAAATATTTGTCTTATTATTATAAAATGTTCAATTTTAGCCAGACGCCCCAAAGTAACTTCATTCAATTTTAATACGGCGTCTTTACTCTCCTCCTGCAAAACTTTTTTCAATATAAGAATATATATATATCGGCTACAGCATCTCTAAAGAATGGTCAAAAATCTATAGAACAACCGGAATGATATGATCAATGCCTTTGGAATGTTCAATTTAATCCCATCGGCATTTTATTCATAAGCGGTTGTCGATAATTGGCATCATCAATAATTTACAGACATTAATTAAATGTAAATCCAATTTGCATATTTAAGCCTAATGAGGCCGCTTCGCTATTACCAAATCGTGTTGGGAGGGATAATGCCACAAAATAATTAATATCCTTTGTACGCGCATAAACCTGGTTAAATACCGGAGTAAAACCATACCGGCCGTTTGTATCAAATGCCAGGCGAGAGATAATAGTAAATCCATGTTCAAAACGGAACATAGTTCCAGGATCAAATAGTATATCATTCATTTTACTTGAACCCTTTGAGGCTATAATATTGGGCGTAAGCTCATAACTAAATCCGAATTTATCGCTGTATAAAACATTTACACCCACAGGGAAGCCAATAGTGGTGGTGTGATTGGAAAAATTAGGGGCGAATTTTCCTGTTGACAAGGTCAATGTTTCGAGAGGTAGGATAAAACTTACATAGCCAACTACTTTTGGATAGGCAGATTTAGCTTTTGCCTTTTGATAAAGCGTCCCCTGATACTCAATTGAATCTGGTGGAACCACCTTTACCTGGGCATTTGCAAGCCGCGACGTTAGCCCACCGGCCATTATAACTATTGCCATCATAATTTTGATGCTGATGCGGCTAATAGTTTTTCCTAAACTTGTTTGTAGATTTTTTTTCATGTGTTTTTGATATTTAGATGGTTAATTCTTTAGTCGTGTAGGCACCATTATGCTTACAAAAAGCATAACAAATAATTAAATAGCGATACGTAATGATTAATAAACTAAACCACATGAGCCTGTTTCTCAATTGCCATAAAGCAATCTGCCGTCGATTCGCAAACAGGGCATATATAGTTCTCGATGCTTTTAAATTCCGTTCCTACCGGAACGTTATTGAATTGATCTCCATAGTTTTTATCGTAGATACTAAGGCAATCTTTACATTGATAAAGCTCAATAGTTTCAATATAATTCTCTATTTCCGCATCGGTATCCTGATGTAATAAAACATTATCATCACTTAATAAACCGTAGTAAAAATCACACAATTCTATCAGGGAATGTCCCAGGGCATTTGCTAATAATTTTTCTTTATAAACAACAAAATCTTTTGAGTTGGGATTAAAATCGCGGGTATGAAAGATATCAAATAACCCCGTTCTAGTTTTTTTTATAATTATGGATGCGAGCAAACCGGTTTTAGGCTGCATTTTTATAGCGAAGCAAAGGCGATAAGTTCGCAGGTCATATTCTTCAAATTCCCGCACCAATTGCTTTTTAAGTTCGAGGCTTTCTTTGCATAAGTTTTCAAGCTGCCAGTTTAATTCATTGGCGGCGTGCCTTACATTTATTCTGTAACTGTTAAGGATAACGCCCCAGTCTTTACGATCAGCTTCGTTTATTCCTTTAATTAAAAAGGATTTCCAGGGCGTGGTGTATAGTTGACCTACACGGGTTTTAAGGCATATGGAGCAAATGTCCTTCAAAAACGTGATGGGGAACAATTCATTCCGGCGGTAAATCCCAAGCCAGTATTTACCGTTCAGGTATTTATTAAATCCCTCATAATAAGGCAGCGAGAAATCGGGTAACTTTAAGGGTTCGGCTATTTGTTGATTAACAAACTTATTACCGGCGTTAACTTTTTCATAAAACAAGTCGAAATTGATTTCAGGCTGATCATAAAACAATTCCCTGCTGCCCAAAATAACTTCCTGGGCAATTTTGCAAAAAGTTGGAATATCATCAGAGTACACCAGGCAGGGCCAGCAATACAGATCATTCGTTTTGGGAAACCTGATATACAGGTACCAATAATTGCTTAGGTCGGAACTAATAAAATTAAAATTTCCGCTAAAAAATGGCACAAAGGTTTGATGCCTATCCACCAGATTAACCTTTAGCTCCGGCTGAAAATTAAACAAGTCAAATATATCCTTGTATACCCCTTCCTTAAGCCAGCTCTCCGCATTAAAAATATTATCTGTTACATACGAACTAATCACATTGGGGAAATGATCGGTATTCAGCTCATAATCTATCGCCGACTGCAACATACCCAGCTCCAGGTCCTCAAGCCTGTTTTGGGGTATACAAAAATACAATTGCTGCCTGTTCCCTACACTTATTTCATTTGCACCTGCGTTTTCAGCTATCTGCAATATCTCATAAAGATCTCCCGCTGAAATTACTCCGCCCGGCAAATTAATCTTCACACAATAAGTTTCCCTTTTTTCCATGTTCCTGTTAAACTATTGCTTTTAAACTTTCTTCCAACAATCGCTTCACTTCGGGCCTGCATGATCCACAGCCTGTACCTGCACCTGTACTATCGCATAGTTCCTTTAACGTATGACAACCGGTAGCTATTTTGTTAAGTATATTTTCGTCGCCTACATTATTGCAACTACAAACCAGCTTACCCAATACAGGTTCAACCTTGTTTCCGCTTCTTAATAACTGTATCCGTTTTTCATTCAGCTCGGTTTTATTGCCTATTAGCGCCCTGAATTCCTGGAACTCGCTTTTATCGCCAATCAAAATAGTACCAACTAGTTTATCCTCATGGATGATGCATTTTTTGTAGTATCGCTTCGCTTTATCAATAAAAACTATTTCTTCATAAGCCTTATCATCCGGGCATTCAGACAAACCGATGCTGCACAGATCAAACCCATGTATTTTGATGATATTCATGAATAAACTGCCTTTATAGTAGCTTGCTATATCGCCGTTCATATATTTGGCTACCACTTCTGCCTGTTGTTCCGCTGCGGCGGTAATTCCGTACAGTGTCCCTTCAAATTCCGCTATTTCGCCAATGGCATAAATAGATGGATCATTGGTTTGCATCCGTTCATTTACAATCACGCCACGCTTTATGGTCAGCCCGCAATCTTTAGCAATTTCAAGATTTGGTGTAGTACCTATTGCCAATATCATGGCATCGCAATTTATTTTACGACCGCTTTTCAACCCAATACCAGTTAATTTTGATCGCCCATAAAATAGCTGCACCTCATCGTCATAATAAATATCGCAACCTTGGTCGGCCATTTCCTCATGCAATAACTGGCTACCTAAGGCATCTAATTGCCTGTTTAAAAAGCGTGATGTACGATGAATAATAGTAATCTTAATCCCGATTTCACGTAATGAGGCAGCCATCTCCAAGCCCAACAACCCACCGCCAACAACTACCACATGGCCATTTTTAGGTACATGCTTTTTAAAGTTATCGGCATCGTTACGGCTGCGCATGCTGAATATGCCCGGTAACGACGGTGTGTTTTTAGGTATAGATGCCCGGCTACCGGTAGCCATCAATAAAATGTCGTAAGAAGTTTTTATCCCACGGGAGTCCGTAACCTGCTTATTTTCACGGTCAATTTTTTCAATACTTACGCCTCTTAACAAACTGATATTATAGCCTGGTTCTTCACTATCTTTCATCTTTACCAGCTGCTCCCATTGCTGTTCGCCACTGATATAATCCGGTAACATTACACGGTTGTAAAAAGGATGGTTCTCTTTGCTGAAAATGGTTATTTCATCATCAGGGTTTAATTCCCTGTAGGATTTTACAAAGCCATAAGCACCCGCGCCTGCACCAATCACCACAATGCGCTGAAATGATTTTACATACTTTTTCACGTTAACAGCACAGTATTTAAAATCGGGTTCCTTTGAAATTGGGTCAACCATATCACTGGTAAGATTATTGGCCCGGTTAAGGTCATTACCTAATATCTTACCCCAATGCATCGGCAAAAACACAACACCTTTTTTTATTTGTGGCGATATTTTTGTATGAACCTGCACCTCACCCCTGCGGGAGGTAATAACGGTAATGTCCAATTCTTTCAAACCTAACATTTCAGCATCATCGGGATTAATCTCTAAAAAAGCTTGCTTATAATGCTGGTTAAGCTTATTCACCTTGCCGGTTTTACTCATGGTATGCCACTGATCGCGGATGCGGCCTGTGGTTAATATCAGTGGGTAATCATCATCTGGCAATTCACTCGTTAGCGTGTCAGGAACCGCGCTGATCAGTGCTCGTTTTGATGGCCTGTAAAAACTATGATCGGTAAATAAACGAGGTTTGCCATCCAGCGGGCCTTTCTTTTTGTAGGGCCATTGTACTGTTTTACGCTCTTTTAATATATCATAACTTAAGCCGCTTATATCAATATTGGTTTTGGCGGTTAATTTAACGTGCTCGGCGTAGATGGCCGCAGGGTTTTCAAAATCAAACCCTTTGTAGCCCATTTTGCGGGCAAAGCGGCAAATAATTTCCGCATCGGGAATAGCTTCTCCTGGTGGTTCCACAATTTTGTTCAGATAACTTATCCGCCGTTCGGAGTTGGTCATCGTCCCCTCTTTTTCGGCCCAGGCAGCGGCAGGTAATATCACATCAGCATAGGCCAGGGTTTCTGGCTTGTTGCTGATCTCCTGTACCACCACAAATTTTGCTTTCTTCAAGGCTTCTTCGGCCAAGCGAACATTTGGCAAACTGGTTAAGGGATTGGTGCACATTATCCAGATGGCTTTTAAACGGCCATCATTTAACGCCTCAAACATTTCAGTAGCTGTTAAACCCGGTTTGGGCTGAATGGGTTTTCCTCCCCAAAACTTTTGTACTTCCTCCCGATGCAGGGGGTTACCCAAATCACGATGCGCTGGCAGCAGATTAGCTAATCCTCCAACTTCCCTCCCACCCATGGCATTGGGCTGGCCGGTAAGGGATAGCGGCCCCGAGCCAGGTTTGCCTATATGCCCGGTTATCAGGTTTAAATTAATAAGACTCAGATTTTTGTTTACACCGATGGCGCTTTGATTAAGCCCCATTGTCCACATGGTGATAAACCCTTTGGATTCGCCGATGTATTTCGCTGCAAGGCGGATATCACTTTCGCTCAATCCGCATGTTTTTGCAGCGTCAAACAAACTATTCTTAAAAACTATTTCACTATAAGCCTCAAATCCTTCTGCATGATCTTTTATAAAATTAAAATCGATGTCGCCATTCTCAATCAGCAACCTGCCGATAGCATGGTTAAGGGTAATATCCGTTCCGGGATTTATTTGCAGATGCAGGTCGGCATTGGCGCATGAATCAGTAACCCGCGGGTCTACTATAATGATTTTCACAGCCGGATTGGCTGCCTTATGCGCCTCTACCCGGCGCCATAATATAGGGTGGCACCATGCGGGGTTGCCGCCTATTACCAGTATACAATCGGCAAGTTCAATGTCATCATAACAAACAGGCACGCTATCCTCGCCTAAAGCAATTTTATAGGCCGCTACAGCGCTACTCATACAAAGGCGCGAGTTGGTATCAATATTATTGCTGCCGATAAACCCTTTCATTAGTTTATTAACTACATAATACTCCTCGGTTAAACACTGCCCTGATGCATAAAAAGCAACCGAATCCAGACCATATTTATCAATGAAGGTTTTAAATACTGCCGCTGTCCGATCCAGCGCATCATCCCAACTAACACGCTGCATAGGCATGCTTTTATTGTATCGCATTTGCGGATAAAGCAGCCTGTCGCTTTTATCATTTACGGTATAATGCAGGTTAAGCCCCTTACTGCAAAGCATTCCCTTATTAACCGGATGATCTTTGTTACCCGTAAGCGTTATGCTTCCATTTTTTTCTTTACTAACAACCACACCACAGCCAACCCCGCAATAACAGCAGGTACTGGTTAGTTGATTTACAGGTTGTTTTTTTAATGCCATAGCTTGAAAATTCCTCTCGGTATTATGCCACACCGCTTGCCAGTGGGTTGGCGACGGTTACTTTTTCAGTGCTGGTTTTTTGAAATCTTGTTACTAATACGATGAATGATACCGCTATCACGATAAACCCTATATAGGTAAAGGCCTCCACGTAGGTAATGGAGTTTGATTTAAATAAGAAGCCAAACATCATCCCGCCGAAATTGCCGCCAGCACCTACTATACCGCTTACTAAACCCACATTTTTTGTGTTTACAAAAGGAACAATGCCAAAGGTTGCACCGTTTGACATTTTAAGGAAAAGAGCGAACGTTAACATGGTAATTATGGCTACCATAAGTGAACCCGCCTGTGCAAATAATATCAATCCAACACCTTCTAAAAACAACACCCCGGCAAGTAATAAGCCTTTGCCACGCATACCGAATTTGCCCCCTACTTTATCAGATACAATACCGCCCAGGGCACGGGCAAACAAATTCATAAACCCGAATATCCCAGCCCAAAAGCCCGCGGTG
>Ga0302300_1001859_pt1 | contig 11518 bp, 5 predicted proteins | sample III_Palsa_E1_1_FD_198756 | JGI IMG/M metagenome (GOLD analysis project Ga0302300, IMG submission 198756) | Peat permafrost microbial communities from Stordalen Mire near Abisko, Sweden - III_Palsa_E1_1 | ecosystem: Environmental > Terrestrial > Soil > Palsa > Peat permafrost | place: Sweden... | reverse complement strand
TGTATTTGTATTTGTATTTGTATTTGTATTTGTATTTGTATTTGTATTTGTATTTGTATTTGTATTTGTATTTGTATTTGTATTTGTATTTGTATTTGTATTTGTATTTGTATTTGTACATAAATACATATTCTAACTTAAGTAATATAACACGTAAATTGTAACGGGTAGATAATTCTATTTGTATCACATATACAGATTGTTTTGTAAATTAATATACCTAGTTAACAATTTACATATTAGTAGTAGTATTACCCATGTTAGTGTAATGTTGGTATTGTATACATATATTATCATAAGATTTAAAATCTTATAACTTTTATCCATAATATTATAACTGTATAGTATATAGTGTATTCATGTAATATAATACTGTTTTGTATTTTGGTATCTTTTGTATATGTCATATAATTTTAAGTTTTAATATGTTAACGTTGTATCTTTAACCCATCCAACAGATGTTAATTCCTAATTTCGTAATTTTGATCACCTTAAGCCATATTTCTGGTCAAGTGATAGTAATTTCAAGACATTCTCGTTTACCTGATATATAACTTGGGTAAAAGAAGTAGTATTAAGTAAACAAAATAACCTTGGAATTATCTTGGTTAAACAAATATATGTTAGGTAAGTTAAATTTATAAAATTTAAAGTAACTTACTTTAGACAGGTTGGAAATACAAGATTTGGAATAAAAACATACCCCATTTGTAAAATTAAAATTAAAATTAAAACATTACAACACACACACATCTCCAGTATCTACAATGTTAATGAGTATAGAATAGTTCTCTATATTAAATTAAAATTGTAACAGTTGTAGTAGCAAGAATACTCCTTATGCTTTATTTTAATGACTATCTCTGGATGAGATAGTCTCTGTAAAAATTAAACAAATCATATTTTACCTGTAAAACACAATATAGTAAATGTACTCATCATTACGAGCGTATATAGTCTTAATTTAATACATACAAGTATAGAATAGTTCTATACTTGTATGTATTAAAGATATTTACTACTTTTATTTTGTAGACAGATATGTTTTATTTAATTTTTACCAAAAATATGTCTACTGTTACTAGTCATTAAAATAAAAGATATCAAGTATACTGGCAGCAACGAGTGTTGAAACATTAATTTAATATAGAACCATTTTATGTTCACTACATACTACATTCATTACAAAGATGTATTTTTGGGGCCAGTTCAGGATGACATAGTTTTTACAAAAATTAAACAAAATATGTCTGGATCAACATGTAATCTTACTACATTATACTTCATCCTCTCCAATACCAATGAATGTAAAATTATTCTACAATAAAAAATATAAACATGTAATACTTGTTGTTATGAATATAGATGTATGTGCTCAAGAACATTTAAGAAATGTGCTATTTTGTTGGGTTGACTCTTTTTTTGTTAGGAAATAAAACATATACAATACATATACAATACATATGTATTGTATATTACCAATTACTACGGTTACCAATCAATGTTAAAAATTATCTTATTTGTCAATCATAACAAATCATTTAACTTATTGTATGATATTAGGTTATGATTGGCAACTCTTAAATTTACATAACACTATATTCTCAAGTACAGAAAATATAGTATTAAATAATATAGTGTTATTTTATGTTTGTTATCTTATACAAAACATTTTGTATAACTCAAAAAAACAATATAAATTACATCTAACAATATATTTATATTAATATATTAACATACATTTAGTAACATGATAACAAGTATAGTAATGTATTGTTTATATGGTATGGGCAAGAGTAATATTGTTATTTTAAATAACAATAAAAAGATAAGTACTATATTGTGTATATACCAATGTAATTACGTAAATTTTGTGTATTCATCAATGTTATGTAATTATGTGTAGTATAGTATAGTATAAAATGAAGGTATACATGAAGGAGAAAATGTCCGAATAAATAAAAATACATGATAGAGAAAAAATGTGACAAGAGTAGAGATAAGTAATTATTTACAAGATTATTATAAATACCATAAAATGGATACATAATTATTGTGGTTTTGTGGTGCTACACAGATTTTATGTAATTGCACTCATATCATCAAAATAATTACAATAAAAAGATAAAGTAACAACAAAATTTAGAGTATAATTACATAAAATCTGTGTAGCACCACAAAACCACAATAATTATGTAAATAAACAGATACAAATATAATGATCCCTTGTATTACAACATGATGTTTGTGGTTGGTTGCCTACACAGATTTTATGTAATTATTCTCATATCATTACAGAATTAATAATATTAAACAACATATAATGTATAATTAAGGGTATTAATACTTGTTTTTTACAGGAATTTTTTGGTATGATGTATTTTTACACAAAATTTTACAAACAACATATTTTTACCTGTACTCTTAATATAATGATTTATGACGTATATCATGTATGATGTTAAATACCTTATTTTATTTTACCAGTTGTTAAAATTATTGTTAGTGCTTACATAAATTATAAATTATGGTATTTGTTTTGTAATGCATTTGTTTTGTAATGCATTTGTTTTGTAATGTATTTGTTTTGTAATGCATTTGTTTTGTAATGCATTTGTTTTGTAATGTATAGTAATTGTAATTGTTATGTGAATTATAATTTGTGTTATTTGCACTGTATTTATAATAAATAATGTATAGAATTTTTGATTGAATACCAAATTATATAGTATCTGTATAATTATTATCGTCAACTACATATTATACAGACATATTATTAATAAAATATAAATTTATATATTATTATAATATATAGTATATAGTTAAAAACTTTAATACTTATTTTTACAGGATCTTTTGACATGACATATTTTTGGTTTAGGTGAAAAATATGTCATGTCAAAAGATCCTGTAAAAATAAGGATACTTATCACTCCATTATACATTGTAGTGTAGTCGATATACAATTTAGTATAAAAAATTTTGTACTCATTAAGTATTATAGCCATATATTATATTGGTATGGATATATTTTCTTCTTCATATTAAAAATATATCCATACCAAGATTTACCTGTAATTTTAAAGTAAGATAATATTCCATTATAACACTTAATAAGTATAAAAACCTTTTTATACTAAATTGTATATCGACTACACTATAATGTATAGTGTACTATTACTTATATTTAAAATTACAGAATTCTTTAACATGTTGTAATTTTATACAAAAAATTACATCCAACATATATATTATTACCTGTAATTTTAATATATTATAATATAATTATATACATTGTATTATGTGTACTCAAAAACATATTTTAGTAACTGGTAATGTAAAATATATTTTTGATGTGATGCTATATTAACTATTATAACTTATACCAATTTCAACATGTGTAAGATAATACAAATTGGTATAATATCGTACCAATTACAATATAAATAACATTGTTATTTGGATGTCAAAATTGTAATATCTACATGTAAATTTATTGTTTATAACATATATTGATGTGATTCAAATACTAAAAATTACTACATATGATGATATGTATATTATATGTTACTGTAACATATAAAATTATATGTAAGTAAATAATAATAAAAATACAATTTTATATGTTACATTAACATATAATACATAGTTGAGATTCCCATTATCTAGTTTTTACAGGATTTTTTCCAATATGGTATATTTTCCATCCATACCAAAAATATGTCATACCAAAAATTACCTGTAAAGTTAAAGTATGCTAATACTTCCAATATAACACGTAGTGAGTATAAAAATTTTTATACTAAAATTATACATTGAATACACTATAGTGTATAGTAGAATATCGGTTACCTTTGAAATTACAGGTAATTTTTGGTATGATGTATTTTTACACAAAATTTTACAAACAACATATTTTTACATGTACCTGTAATATATTATTATATAATAGTATATACTGTGTGACTTCTAAACCTTATTTTAATTTACTAGTCAGTAAAGTTGGTTATTACTAATACATATAATGGTCATGAATATTACATAAATTATAAATTTTAGTATTTGCATATGTTATATTCTTAATATACTGGAGTATACAAATATGTTATTATTAAAAATACAAATTTATATGTTAATGTAACATATAGTACATACTTACAAATATTAATATCTGGATTTTACAAGATTTTTTGGTATGGTATATTTTTACACAAAAATTGTAAAAACCATATTTTTACCTGTAATCTTAATTTATTGGTTGTTGTATAGTATACACTATATGTTATTCAATGTCCCATTTTATTTTACTAGCCACTAAATTTTGTTATTGATATGGATACAGTAACCATCATTGTTACTTAAACTATAAATACAGTATTTTCATGTATTTAATATCATATGACATAATATTATTATCGGTTGAATACCATGTTATGGTACTTGAATAATATTTATTGTTAATACTCTGAGTATAAAGTGATTGATAATTATAACATTCTCTTCTCCTCACAATCTACTCTCTCTCATTTACTCTCTCTTTATTATATAATATATACACTATACATTATATAATAAAAGTTTGTTTATTATATAATGTAATAAATGACCTAAAAACTAAAGATATGTGTATATACAACGTAAACATGTTTTTCATTACAATAAAATCAAAACAACCTATTAATATTATACTAAACATTTATTGTTTAACATTTGTTGTTTAACATATTATATATTAAAATTTAATAATGTAATATATTCTATGTATAATCTTTAGTGTAATGTAATGTAATGTAATATATATTATACACTTCTAACACATCTACTAAATACTTTAGAGAGATAAAAATTATCTAAATTAGATAAGTATCTCAACTACATATGTAATATTAGATTATATAGTAGGTTAATACATATTAAATATCAAACTAAACATTAATTAATTACATATGTTAATATGTTAATATATATATATATATACACAAACAATATTAAAAGTATTATTTTATATGTTACTGTAACATATAATACACAATTAAGAACTTCAACACTTGTTTTTACAGGAATTTTACATCATACCAAAAAATTCCTGTAAAAATTTGGAACCAACAAAAAAATTACCTGTATTTGTAATATGTTACCACATGGATAATATACACTGTGCGTTATCTAATACTGTATTTTATTTTACTTGTCTTTAAAACCTGTCATATTGAGAACATTATGGTAACTGTAATTGTCATCAAATTATAATTTATACCAATTTTATTTATAGTGTGAAAGCACAAAATCTTCGTGGATAGTTAAAAACACAGATTTTTTGTAATTGTGACTTGCAAAGATTACAATGATATTTGTATGTACTGTTAATTAACTTATTAATAAATAACTACATGATTATGGTGACCATAATCAATACACAATAGTTATGAATAATCTTATTCCTTTGACACATGTACGTATTTTAGCAGTTTAACAAATAATTGTGTATATGTATGTGTGTGTGTGTTCGCAAAATAAAATATAAAATATAAATTGTTACAAAATAACCAAAAATATTCAAACAATACATTTTTAGCAAATTTCTTAAACGATTCAAAACATTAAAATAGACTTGTTTTGTATTAATTTGTATTTTAATTTAATATTATTTTAATGTTTTGAATCGTTTAAGAAATTTGCTAAAAATGTATTGTTTGAATATTTTTGGTTAAGTTCCATACTTAACATTTTTGTTTCACATACGATACAGTTATCATCCTTCTTTCTTTCCTTACACCTCTTCTCCCCTCTCCCTCTCCCTCTCTTTATCATGATTTTCCACTTGTCATGGATTGTATAACGACATAATTTAAAGTTATGTTGAATTATTAAACATAGATATTTGTTATTTTTGTAATTATCGTTATTATATGAGTATAATTACATGATATACATGTAATAATTAGATAGCTACATGATTATCATGGTTGGTTGCCTACACGGATATCATGTAATTATTCATGTATCAATACAAAAAATACTTCTCATAGTTAAGAACAATTACATGATATACGTGTAAGCGGTTGTGAGTCTGTTTGTAAACATTATGTTTACCGAAGGTTAGCTGCGCTTTACAATTAGCTAACAAGAGACAAGAGACAAACACAGTGACAAAACACTAGGCAACTAACCACAGTAATCTTGTAATTATATAAGTATTACTATCATCACTATTAATATTTAGTACAATTTATATCTTTCAAGTATACATATATTTTTTAACTTACAATATTGTAAATTATGTGCATGAATACTTATGTAATCACGTTTACCAAAGTTATATTTATCTATATAAACATATACACCATAAGTAAATATTACAAGTAAAAGTATAATTTTATGTGTTATATTAACACATGGTATATAGTTAAGAGTATCGATGTTCGTTTTTGACAGGAATTTCTTGGTCTGATATATTTTTACACAAAATTTCACGACCGACACAAATTTACCAAATCTTGTAATATATTAATGTACAACAGTATATGCTATATGTTAATTAATTTATTGGTTAGTAAAAATAGTTATTACTATTATATATATAATAATTATAATTATGATTATCGCGTAAATTCTAAATTCTAAAGTTTAGTAACTGTATAATTTTTATTCCTAATATTTTTGGGTTATGTTGATGTATTATTGAAATACAAATTTATATGTTACATTAACATATAGTACATGATTACAAATACTAATCCCTATATTTTGCAGGATGTTTTATTGGTTTGACATATTTTTAGTTTGGTTTGAAAATATGTCAAACCAAAATTTATCTGTAACTATAAAGTAAGATAATATTCCAATATAACGTTAATAAGTATAAAAATGTTTTATACTAAATAAAGTATTGAGTACACTATACTGTATAATAAAGTATCGTTCACCTTTAATTTTACAGGTAATTTTTGGTATGATATATTTTTTATACAAAATTTGTAAAAACCATATTCTTACCTGTAATCTTAATTTACTAGTTATTGTATAATATGCGATATTCAATACCTTATTTTATTTTTACTAGTTACTAAATTTTGTCGTTGATGTATACATATATATATATACAACATTTACTATTATTGTTTAAATACTAATTTACATTATTTAAGTGTATAAAGGAATAAATAATTATAATGTCTTATTCTCCCAACATTTTATCACCCTCCTTTACTTCCCCTCATTCTCCCCATCTTAAACAACATGATAGTAATCTAATTACTATTATAATAAATAAATATTTTACCAGTGTAAATACATAATTATTAATATGCTTAATACTGTACAATTACATAAAATTCTTGTGGGCAACTAACCACGATATTATGTGATTGTATCAATGTAAAAGATGTAGTTATTAATATAGTTAACTACCACAATATTTTGTGAATACACCAACATAAATATTAATATTATAAACAGATAATTATCTGTTCATATAATAAATAGACATATAATCATTGTGGATAGTTGATCACACTAATATTATGTAATCTCGTACATATTAATTTTGGTAATTACTTATTCATTTTAGTACAATTACATAATATTCGTGTAGATAACTAACTACGAATATCTATATGGTATAATTAATATCATCAACAACATTAAAAACAATATAGTTATGATATTATCGTGATATTATTACTATAATAATAACATATATTACATATATGTTCGTGGTTAGTTGACTATACGGATGTAATGTAATTGTACTGTAATATACAAAATATTTTAACCAATTGTGTGATTGTGTAAAAATATGTCATACATTAAAACCTTGATATTTTAATATTGTTATAATAGTTTGGATATATATATATGTATATATTAACTATAACATAAGATGTATTTTTGTTACAAAAAATGGTAAAAAATCTTAAACGTTTTAACATATTAATATAATATTGTCTTGTAATATTTTACATTATAATTTACCATTATTTTAATGTTTTAAATCGTTTAAGAAATTCGCTAAAAATGTAATATTCGTATATTTGAGTTAATCCTCACAATTAACATCCTATACTTCACATGTGACATGATTATTATCCCTTCTCCCTCCTCACCGTCCCTTGTCCCTATTTCTCTCACCCCTTTTCCTCCCTCCCCATTTTTCCACTTATCACAGACTACACATAATAGCATAATTTAAAATTATGCTGGATCAATAGATATAAACATTTGTTGAATTGTATTCATTGTTGTTATAAGAGTATGCAATTACATAACATACTTGTAAACCAAAGGTATACTGATAGCTCAACTATGAGAGCCATAGCTATGCTAAACAATAAAACCACAAATCTTATGTAATTTATACATAGTATAAACAAGTAAATATCTAATAATTAACTACATATGATATGTAGTTAATTATTTAGCACAAATCACCTCCTGCCCACATAGATTGTATATAGTTCATACAAAATATAAAATATAAACAAGTAATTACTTCGCATCATCACATAATGTTTGTGGTTTTATTGTTTAGCGTAGCTATGGCTCTCATAGTTGAGTTGTCAGTATACCTTTGGTTTACACAAATTGCATGTTGATTATACTTTAAATTATTACTATTACTATTACTATTACTATTACTATTACTATTACTATTACTATTACTATTACTATTACTATTACTATTACTATTACTATTACTATTACTATTACTATTACTATTACTATTACTATAATATTATAAACATAACACTAATAATATTTACATATTATATATTTACATATTATATATTTACATATTATATATTTACATTTAACATTCATCTAATTATTACTTTGTTACAAAGTAATGTTGATACCAAATAACTATAAAATAAGTATTATTTAGTTTACCAGTATATAACAATAATATTATAAGATTAAAAATATAATGTAATGTAATGTTATTACATAAAATAACTATAGGTAATTATATTTACTTATTTATTATTAGTATTTTGTACAGTTGGTATTAATTATATACTGTACATTAACAACGCGTAATTGTTTTTGTCTTAGTATTTTGTATATCTAAGTATTAAATATTAGTAACTGTTATAAATTTAACATACCTGGAGTATGTTAACAATAAAATATGTAGATATGTAGATATGTTTACCTTTGATACATGTAACTAGTAAACGATAAATTTATTAATCGGGTGAATGTGTTTCTATTCATGATCATTAGTCTCAATCACTGTAGAAGGATAAGGAGGAGAAGGAGGATAAGGAGAAGGAGAACAAATAAGAAGTGAGGGTAATATTAATGGTTGACTATCATCGATAACACCATTGTCGTAAACAGCGGAGTACCAAATCTCTCCACTTGGGTGCCAAGCACGACAAACACCATGTTTAACATCGTTATCGTAATGATACTCACCCTGTAACACATTATTTGAATACCATTCCTTCCATTGTCCATGTCTCTTACCATGTTCGTAATTATGGTAATATTTTAAATTGGTATCATCATCACTACCATCAACATCATACCATGCACGACACAAACCATGGTACTCATCATCGTGATACACACAATGACTTAATATATTACCACTTGGATACCATTCACTGCGATCACCATGAGTTTTATCATTCACAGTAGTATACAATGATTTTAATACTTGTGATGTTACTGGTACTATTTCTGTAGTTAATGGTAATGGTAATGATAATGATACTAATGGTTGTGATTGTGGTACAATTGTACTATGGTCACTATCAACATTATGTGGATACCATATTGCAACTATACTACTTAAATCATCATTATTAGTATTATAGGATGTTACTATATGTATTTCCAAACCTTGGTCATTAGGATAATACCACATTGTAACATCTTGTGATATACCTGTGATTATAGTTGGAATGTTAATTCCTTGACCTGCAATTGTACCATTTGGATAATATTCTGTCCATGAGCCATGAATTTTACCATCCACATTAAACTGTTTCTTGAACACTGTAATACCGTCAGGATGGTAAGTAAGATGTTCACCATGGTGAACATCATTAAGATAATTTATTACCTCATGTAATACACCATTATCATTATATCTCTTGTATTCACCGTTACGTTGCCCATTAGCATAATTACAAGACCACAATATATTATTAATAATATTATTATCGTTAGTATCTTTGATAATATCCCCAATGATATCTTTGATAATCCATTGTGTTTCAGGACCATGTTTAACATTATCCCTGTAATGCACTTCGTAAGTTATGTGTCCACCTACTTTTTTGGTCCAATAGCGCATTACACCATTAGTATAAAGTTTGATACCACTTAGCGGTATTACCGGTCCAGAATAACATGTAATAATTACATTTCTGTCATCCACCGATCGATAGTTACTATCAACATTATCCTCACTAGTGTGATCATCAACACCATCTTCATCTTCGTATCCATGTGACATTAATGTCACATGGATACGAAGATGACATGTTACAGTTAAGTGTGTAACATAATAAGTATCCTCTACTCTAATGATTTTACCATCATTAAGTGCAATCCAGGCATTAGGATAATTTCTATCATCGGCATAACTAAACATGTAAGGTAAATGCAACTTAATCTCATGTTGAATATCAGGAATTAACTGGTGGATACTATTTTTATAGTGAGAGTATCGTTCATACAATATTTTCATTGCACATGAAAATAACTTATCATCATCAAGAAAGTGGCTCAGTTCAAATACACGAAATAATATATTGTTGTGTTGATCATCAACGATACACAACTTTCTTAAGTGTATAATAAAATTAATGTTGTCCTCATCTTGTGATTGTATTGAATTACAATACAAAATATATGTATCTACAACATCATTAAATTGGGGTGGAAAGGGAATACTTAACATCATCTCAGGTGACAATGTTGATGATGACAATTGTGCAATATCCAAATAACCACAGAAGAAGTTACTTCTTCTTAAACTTGTTATTTTAACTTTCTCTTGTCTACTAACCTTGTCATCAACACAATAATTATTATTACCACAACTACTATTATCAAAGTTACTATCAACAGTATCATTAGTTATAGTTATATCCAAATATATAGTTGTTGGTATCAACTCCATTATATTATTTTATATCCAAGTATTTGGGGTAACAACAAATAATCAAACTTATCTATTTTAAGCATATTGTCCTCTCTCCACTTATATTTGTAATATTAAAAATAGTTTGACAATACCAAACCTTGTCAAAATGTTACTCATACTCCTCATCATTTCCCCTCATCATCCTTTACTCCATAGTTTCATATGATATTATGTAATTATTACTAGCAAAACACTTGGATATCTGCAATTATTACTCTTCTCTCTTTCTTCTCTCTTTCTCTTTCTCTTTCTCTTTCTCTTTCTCTTTCTCTTTCTCTTTCTCTTTCTCTTTCTCTTTCTCTTTCTCTTTCTCTTTCTCTTTCTCTTTCTCTTTCTCTTTCTCTTTCTCTTTCTCTT
>Ga0302300_1001848_pt1 | contig 11572 bp, 8 predicted proteins | sample III_Palsa_E1_1_FD_198756 | JGI IMG/M metagenome (GOLD analysis project Ga0302300, IMG submission 198756) | Peat permafrost microbial communities from Stordalen Mire near Abisko, Sweden - III_Palsa_E1_1 | ecosystem: Environmental > Terrestrial > Soil > Palsa > Peat permafrost | place: Sweden... | reverse complement strand
ATTACTACCAGTAGCGATGAAGACCTTATGTTTGATAGTATAGACCTTACCAGCGAAGAATTAAAGACTGGCGTTAAACATACCAAGGCTGATATAGAACAAACATTGGTTGCCTTAAATAATTTACTAAGCAAATACAAATCCGATTTTGATGCGATAGTAATATAAACATGAGAAAATGTGAAAGATAGCAATATGAAATAACGAATAAGTATTTACGAAGGGGGCAATATTTACCACCTTGTGTCCGAGTTAACATAGAGAGGCATGTCCAAAATGGCATACCTCTTTTTTTGTGCCAATTGGCATATTTGAAGATTAAAAAAAAGAGAAATGCATAGCTTTAATTTTGTGGAAAGAATAAATGCAGCACAAAAGGTTGAAGCGCTGGTAAAAATTATAGTAGCAACTAGCGCTAGTTATGCTACGCTAAACACAGCGTTATTAATAATCTATTACACAAATACAAATCAGGTTTTGATATAAAAGTAATTTAATACTATCAAATTTAAGACCATATTTATTAGTGGTTAATACACACTATTATTTTATTTACCACCACTAGTTACTCTAATACAATTTGATTCTGAGTTCTGCTTCACTAGTTAGCGCTTTAGTTCCTTTTTACGGATAAATATTTTTTAACACAAAAAACAGACATATAATCAGTAATTAAACTAACAACCTCCTTAGATTCTGCTATTTACAATATATAAATAAACCTTTAAAATTAGTCTGTTTGCATCTTATAATAGTTCTAATTCTTGTAATTTCTAATAATAGAGCGCATGCCTCCAAATAGTAACAGAACACACTATAAATTTATAGATTTATTGCATAAACGGCTTATTGTGAGCCGATTGCAATATTTTTTATGTATTCCATAAAACTATTGGAATAGTTATATTAACAACTTTATCGACATTTTTGTTTTATCTATAATTTAACCAATTTTATCGATTTTTTTAATACTTTCGTTTAAACCTTTGCTAGCTAATCACGTTTTAATAGCATAAGCCGGTATTAATAAAATACATTTATACTACTTACTAAAATAAACAAAAAAAATTATGAAAATCATTTTAAGCGCAATAGCATTATTATTTATTTCCACATCGATTGCATTTGCTCAACTCGATTCCAATCAATTAGAATACACCGTCTCCATTAATGGCATGACCGACCAACAGGTAATAAGATTTGATTCTAATGCTACTTTTAACTTTGACCCTTTATATGACGCTTATAAATTTATGAATAGCGCTAAATCGCCGTCTTTCTTTAGCGCGTTAAAAGGTAACGAATATAGTATAAACACAATGCCTGCCTCTTTTAGTGAAATAATTTTACCTCTTGTGCTGGCTGCGCCAATAGCAGGAGATTATTCGTTTTCTGCTGGGCAGGTGCATCCTTTTGATAATAATATATCTATTACTTTAATAGATAGCTTATATCATATACAACAAGACCTGAAAAAACAGCCGGTTTACAATTTTACTCTTGCAGGCAGAGATACCTTAACCAACCGTTTTTATATTAAATTCACAAAACAAAATACTAATAGGCTTTCTGCGCTTACAGCGGTAATAGTAAAAGAACCAGAGAATACTATTAACTTATATGCCTATAAAGAAACAGTTACTATAGTGAATGATAACACCTATTCCTTAGAGGCGTCTGTTATTATATATAATTTATTAGGAGAACGGGTATATGAGCAAGATGCTATTCGTATAGCAGATAATACAAATTACAAAATAGACTTAAGCAGCCTGCCAACAAATACCTGTTACTTATTGAACCTGATTACTCCTAATTTGGCTATTTCAAAAAGAATAATATTAGAACAATAAGTTCATTAATAAAACCAGAAGTATATTATTTAAAACCCTTTACTTAAAGGGTTTTAGCTTTTATAGCAGTTTATAATGATTTTAGTTTAATAAGACAGGTTTTTCTATAAAGCTTAGAATTATTAAATAATAAGCTCCATCCGCTCATATTCTTCGTTAGATATAAGGAATAAAGACCTTAAATACTTGTTTTGCGAGATTAACACGTATAAAGTTATGCTATCTAAACTTATAGCGCTATATTAAAGCCTTACATGTCTATACTTTACGATTACCTCTGCAGCTTATGAAAATGAAAAACGAGGGTGTTGAAGAAAAAAGATTAAATGCGTTGCGGGAATATGAGCTGTTAGTTACAGAAGCTGAAGACGAGTTAAATAAACTTACACAGCTGGCAGCAGCCATTTGCAATACCCCTATTGCGCTTATAAGCCTTGTTGACGAAAACAGGCAGTGGTTCAGGGCTAAGTTTGGGATAGATGTTTCTGAAACTGAGAGGAAAATTGCGTTCTGTAACCATACCATTACTCAGGATGAGGTTTTTGAGGTCTGTGATGCTCTTAAAGATGAACGGTTTGCCAAAAACCCCTTAGTTACCGGAGACCCAAATATACGTTTCTATTCAGGCGCGCCCCTTATTACAGAAGAAGGATACAAACTTGGTTCGCTTTGTGTTATTGACAAAGTTCCTAAAACGCTTGCCGCAGAGCAAAAAGAAGCTTTACAATTACTATCTAAACAAATTATTAATACTATTGAATTGAAACGTAGCAAGAAAGCTTTAGAGATAGAAAAAAGCCTGTTAGAGCAAACCATAATTTTAAGAACGGCAGAACTAACAGAAAGCAATAACAAAATACTTAAAAACAAGAAAGCGTTTAAAGCGCTGGCAGAAAACTCTTCCGATATTATTTCAAGAGTCAATAAACACTATCAATATACTTATGCTAATAAAGCTGTTGTTCCTGAATCTGGATTACCCCCGGAATATTACATAGGTAAAACGCCCAAACAAGCAGGTTTCCCCGAAAATATCTGCGAGTTAATGGAAAGTAACATGAACGAAATAGTAGCGACAGGAAAAGCTGTTAGCTCCTATTTCGAATTTCCGGGAATTGAGGGGCGTAAATTTAATTACAATTACATGACCGGCGTTCCTGAATATGACCTGGAAGGGAGCTTTACATCTATTTTAATCTCGGTGAGAGATATAACCGAGCTTAAATTAAATGAGCTTAAGCTGATACAAGCCAATAAAGAACTGGATCGCTTTGTGTATAGCGCCTCGCACGAACTCAGGGCTCCCCTTAAATCCATACTGGGCCTTAGCCGGGTAGCCTTAATGGATTTTAAAGCGAAAAATTATGAGTACGAAGAGCAGTATATGCACGGTATAGAAAGGTGCACCTTAAGGCTAGACAGGCTGGTTAGCGACATTATTGATTATTCAAGAAACTCAAGGCAGGACTTAAACCTAGAAATGATTAACTTTTCTGAATTGATACCTTCTATTATTGGCGATCTTAATTATACAGAGACAACTCCAGTAGAAAAACGCGTAAACATAGATGAAGAAATCGGCTTTTTTTCAGACAAGCGACGCTTAGCCATAGTACTTACTAATATTATTTCTAACGCTTTAAAATATAGCGATAGTAGTAAAAACAAAAGCTTTATTTCTATAAAGATAAGAACTACTACTGATAGCTGTTTTATTGAAATTGAAGATAACGGAATAGGCATTGACGAAGAACACCTTGATAATATTTACAATATGTTTTACAGAGCCACAGAAGCTAGCGACGGGGCAGGCTTAGGCTTATACATAGTAAAAGAAACGCTGGGTATGCTTCTGGGAAAAATTGAAGTAACTTCCATACTTAATGAAGGCGTTACTTTTAAAATTGAAGTTCCTAATAGTTCTATGACTATTTAATTAGCTGCATAAAATAGTAATTTAAAACTAATAATACCCTGCCAAATTTTTTTACTTTTTTATAAATATAGCAATGGCCCTGTCTGCCAACGTATACAACATACTTTCCATACGTTCTTCATTACCCTGTACTAAAAAATCATTTGGATATTGCCTGGAAGTGTCGCACACCCTGTGCCAGTCCCCTGCTGCTCCTTCATGCACTTTAAACTCTACAGGTTCCCAGTAAGAATTTATCATTACATAAATATCCGTATCGCCCTGCGACGCCCCATGAAGGCAAAAAGCAAGGCAATGAGAGTTGTCGGACAAGTCTACCTCTGTCATTTTTGTTCCGTACCAGCTTATATCTTCCATCCAAAACTGACTTCTGCAAATAGAAGGATGATCTTTTCTGAACGCTATCATGTTCTTAAAGAAACTAAAAATATCGTTGTTCTTCTCTAACAAGCTCCAGTTTAGCCAGGTAATTTCATTATTCTGATTTACTGGGTTATTATTTCCATTCTGGGTATTCATAAATTCATCCCCGGCAAAAAACATAGGAATACCATTAGAAAGAAATAACAGAGAACAAAAATTTTTTACCTGTTTTTTTCGTAAATAGCGTACCTCCTCTGGTACATTCATATCTCCCTCCCAGCCACAGTTCCAGCTTAAATTATCATTACTTCCGTCGGCATTATTAAAGCCGTTCACTTCATTATGCTTCTCGTTATACGACACTAAATCATATATGCAAAAACCATCGTGGCAGGTAATGTAATTTACGCTTTGCGATGGCCTGTACGAATATCTTTCCCCGTCTGGGAAAAGATCGGTGCTTCCGTATAAACGAGTCATTAAGGCCCCTACCTTTCCTGTATCGCTTTTTACGAATGACTTTACATCATCCCTAAACTTCCCGTTCCATTGCATCCACGTTATACCCGGAAAACTTTTCCCTAATAGAATTGCGGAAAGATCCCACACTTCCCCGATAAGCCTTAATCCGGCCAGTTCCGGATCTGTAGAGATTTCTGAAATAATAGCAGGATCTTCTAAGTTTAATGTGCCATTCACATTTCGGGCAAAAATAGAAGCCAGGTCAAACCGGAAGCCGTCTACATGCATTTCTTTTGCCCAGTACCTAAGGCTTTCCATAATAAGTTTACGCACATAGGGGTGGGCGCATCGCAGCACATTGCCTGTGCCTGCGTCGTTTCTGTATTTTTTCTTATCGTGAGTAAGCAGATAGTAGGAAGAATTATCTATTCCTCTATAACTATATGTAGGGCCGCTTTCATCTTTCTCTACCGTATGGTTATACACCACATCCAGTATCACCTCTATATCGGCTTCGTGCAGGGCTTTTACCATAGACTTAAATTCATTCTTAAACTCTTGCACTTCGTCGGCGGAAGCAAAATCACAACGCGGCGAGAAGAAATTCAAAGGCATGTATCCCCAAAAATTCTCATCGTCCTGCGGGTCATTCTGGAAAACAGGCAATAATTCCACTATAGTAACGCCAAGTTCTTTTAGGTATGGGATTTTCTCTATCACCCCCGTAAAGGTTCCCCTCTTATTTTTACCGATCCCCGAATTAGCTCGTTTAGTAAACGACCCCACATGCATCTCATAAATAATGGCATGGGAGCCATGCCTTGGCCGGTGGTCTACCCCCCAATCAAATTGCTCTTTGTGTACAAGCAGTCCAAGCGGGGCGCAACCTACATTTTTTCCTGGTAACATAGCCGCAGTCCGGCTAAAGCGGGGAGGAAAAAAAACGCCTTTGGCAAAGGGGTCTAATAGTATTTTTTCATGATCGAAGCGCTGCCCATTATCCGGGTTCCATGGGCCTTCCACACTATAGGCATAATATTTGGCGTCCGGGAGCTTTTCTTCGGCTATACGGCAATGCCAAATATAATGCGATTTGTTCAGGAATTTATCCATCCTGTATTGGTAAAGTGGATTTACAAAATCTCTGGAGTTATAGACAAGAAGAGTAACCGCATCCGCTTCTTTAGAATATAGGGTAAAATTATAAGCGCCCTGTTTTGCCAAATAAACTGCCCCGGACATATGAGGACAGCCCTCTTTTAACTCCCAGCTTATTTCTTTCATAACAATTAAAAATTTTAATCTAATGCAATATAAGCGAAGCGGCATTAGAAGGGGCAAAAAAATGCTGCTTACTTTTAAAAATCGAATGAATAATATACTTCGCTGTCAGGGTAACCGGTTCCGGCTATAATACGTTCAAATTCGTTTAATTTAGCGTTTAATTCCGTCAGAAATACTTCTATTGCCTTACCTAAGCGCTCGTGTTTATGGGGTAAAGAATACCCTAATGACTCTATTTCCCCACCTCTGTACAATAATTTTGTAAGCTCTTTTTTATACTCTTTTATAGTTCTACTTAAGCCGGTAATATCATCTTTTACTGACTGAAAAAACTTTTTTGATGAAGAAAAAGCGCACTGGTATTCATCAACAATACCTAGTGAAATATACAAATTAAGCTGGTCGAAAGCATTAGTAACTTCTTCTAATCCTTTTTTAAGGTTATGTTCCCAATCTACCACCTCTGAATACATTTTGTTATAAATCTGGTTGGCATATATATTGGCGATTACGGCTTCAACCAATTGCGGTTCTTTAGATAATGTTTGTAGGGCATTCATAGCTTTAATTTTTAGTGTTGTTATCTATATTTGTCTTTGATACTTCTTCAAAAATATACTACCATAAACCGCAAATCACTGACAAAAATCATTATTCTCTGTGATTTTGTCCTATCTTGTAGGATATACCAAAACCCTATCTTTGTGTATAACCTTAACCCAGCTTTATCATGACACATTCATTCAATATCCTAGTTCCTACGGATTACTCAGAAGCCTCCGTGGACGTTATTGAGTACGCCCTTATGACCGCGGAAAAATTTGCCTCTGCCATATACATTCTACATGCTTACCAAGTCCCTGTTTTTCCAGAAGAGATGCCCACACAGGCTATGGAACTAGAGGTTAAAAACATTGAGGATGAAGCCAATGTAAAAATGGAGGCTTTGATAAAAAACCTGAAACAAAAACACGAAAATGCAAACCTTATCAGTTTAGTAGAATATGGCTCTGCGGAAACCAAAATAGATGATGTAGTAAAAGATAAAAGCATAGACCTAGTTATTTTAGGTTGCAAGGGAGGCAATGCCGCACAAGCTCTTTTATTCGGTAGCATAAGCTCCGACTCTATAGGTAGGATAAAATGCCCGTTGATTATAGTACCCAAAAACTATAAAATAATGCCGATAAAAAACATAGCCTACGCCGCCAGCTGGTTGGAAGAGGACGATATAAAAGGAATTAAAAACCTGCTTCCCTGGGCCAATGCTTTTGAAGCAAAAATTACTATTGTACATATATACAACTCTCACGAAAACTATACGCACGAGGATCGCCACAGGTACGAGGCTAAACTGCGCGAGGCAATAGGTTACAACAATGTGGGGTTTAAGCTGATAGAAAGCGAAGACTTTAATCGTGGAATAGAAGACTTTGTAACTACAGAAAAACCTGATTTGTTGGATATTGTTTGAAGGCCTGTACCACCCCAGCTTTACCAAAAAGATATTGCACCACCTTAATATACCTTTACTGGTATTTTACGCAGGCAATTTATAATAAGAGGCTTCACATTTTATAAGTTAAGTGGGCTATGCTTATCATAACCTTAAATTTAACTATATAAAATGTCCTACTATTTCCAGAGATAAAATGGGAAATATGTAAAACTTGTAACTTATTTAAATAATCATGTAATAGCTACTTATTAAAATCTATTACATTTATTGAAGTTGAAATTTACAACTAGTAGTATAAAAAAACTTCAGATAAATTTAGCAATACATTAAATAAAGGCTTATAGCTTATTTATTATTTTAATATCATAAGGATAAGGTAGGCTGAATTATTACTACAAACGGATAGTTATTAAAATTAATACCCTTATGAAAGAATTTGGAATAAAATCGAACCACGATACTATAGACATCTCAACAGCCGATAGTATTTTCTGGAACTTATCTCCCGCAGAGTTAACAGAACACGCTATTATTAACAAGGAAGGAATACTTGCCGATACCGGAGCCTTGGCCTGCGACACCGGCAAATTTACCGGGCGTTCCCCTGATGACAAATTCTTTGTAAAAGACGATATTACTACTAACTCTATATTCTGGGGAGATATTAACCACCCTATAGACGGGATGTACTTTGATAAGCTCTTCGGCAAAATGCAAGACTTTATTAAAGGTAAAACCCTTTATGTACACGACGCCGTTATTGGCGCTTCAGAAATTTATAAAAAACCGCTAAGGGTAATTACTACCAAAGCCTATCATTCCCTGTTTTGTTACAATATGTTTTTGCGCCCAACGGCTGAAGAACTGGCGGCAGAAAACCCGGAATATACCGTGCTTTGTATCCCTGAATTTGAAGCAGACCCTGCCACAGACGGGGTAAGAAGTAAAAACTTTGCCATAATAAACCTTACCAAAAAGATTATTATTATTGGCGGAACGGCCTACACCGGGGAGATTAAAAAGGGCATGTTCTCTGTGCTTAATTTTGAGTTGCCGCATTACCATAAGGTACTATCTATGCACGCCTCTGCTAATATGGGCAAAAGCAAAGACGTGGCCATATTCTTTGGACTATCGGGTACAGGAAAGACGACTCTATCTGCCGACCCGGAACGCTTTTTGATAGGCGACGATGAACACGGTTGGGACGATGAGGGTGTATTTAACCTGGAAGGCGGCTGCTACGCCAAAGCCATTGATCTAAAAAGAGAAGAAGAACCAGAGATTTACGACGCCATACGTTTTGGCTCAGTACTTGAGAATGTTCGTTTCTTCCCTGGTACTAGAAAAGTCAATTATTCTGATAGTTCAGTTACGCAAAATACCCGCGTGTCTTACCCTATAGAGTTTATACCCAATTCCCTACACCCATCTAGGGGCGGACTTCCAACTAATATTTTTTTCCTTACGGCTGACGCCTTTGGCGTATTGCCCCCAATATCTAAACTAACGCCAGCGCAGGCCATGTTTCAGTTTATCTCTGGCTATACCGCAAAAGTTGCTGGCACAGAAGAAGGAGTAAACCAACCCAAACCGGTATTCTCCGTATGCTTTGGGGCGCCATTTATGCCGCTGGATCCCATAGTATATGCCCAACTATTAGGAGAGAAGATGAAGAAGCACAATGTAAACGTATGGCTTATAAATACCGGCTGGACAGGCGGAGCCTATGGCGTGGGATCCAGAATAAAACTGGGGTACACCAGGGCCATGATAACCGCCGCGCTGGAAGGTAACTTGCAAAGCGTAAACTACCATACCGACGCCGTGTTTGGCCTGGCTACACCGGACGCCTGCCCCAATGTACCTACGGAACTACTATCCCCAGCCGGGGCCTGGAAGGATAAAGACCTGTACCTAAAAACCGCTACAAAGCTGGCGCAGTCTTTTGTAAAAAACTTTGATAAGTATAAAGCGCACGCCACCCCCGAAATGTTGCAGGGCATGCCTGTAGTAAAAAGCGTTGCTTAATGCCAATTGGCACAATCAGTTTTACTATTTAATAAACTTAAAAGATAATAATTGAGCGTATATAAGGGGCGAGTTTGTGCTATGTAAAAAACTACTAGTTGAAGGAAAATATTACATGACACAGGATTGGCTCATTGCTCTTTATTGTTATTCTATTGCTAATTTTATTGCTTTTCGTTGCTAATTGTACTGTTAATTTTGGGGGCATGTATGATTTTTCTGTTTTGGAAGAGTTTTTGCTGTGCCAATTGGCACAGCAGAGAGCATAATTTAGCAGGATGGAATAACTACTAACTAATAAAAATATACTTGTTTTAGTTTAAGAGGTAATGCAACTAAATGTAGCATAAAAGGGCTATTAAGTGGTATAAAATTTTAGCGCTAACCAGTAAAGTTATATTAAATATAAACCACAGATGAATTAAAAATTCATAATTATCTCACCAGGATTATAAAGGGAATTATTACAGACTTTGTTATGCATTTTGCTAGTAGCTTTTTTTTTGCTTTCTTTATTGTTGATTATAGCAAGGAAAATAGTAACTAACATTCCAGTTAATAGTTATCAATAACCATTCTGAATGGAAAACCAAAGTAATGCAAACAGAATTAATGACTTAGGAGCTTCGGTCGCTAACCATGTTACTATCATGCTTGCTTATTGGGACAAAGACTTAGTATGCCGGTTTGCTAATTCGGGTTACAGAGCCTTGTTCGGGAAATCGCCTGAAGAAATGATTGATAAAATTACTCTAAAGGAATTGCTTGGGCCAGAACTTTACGAAGCTAATTTACCCTACATTAAAGGCGTATTAAATGGAGAACCCCAAACCTTTGATCGTGAAATACTTTTGGACAATGGAAAAATACACCACACCATGGCCAATTATACTCCTGATGTCCAAAACGGAGCTGTAGTTGGCTTTTTTGTGCATTCGGCAGATATTACACAGATCAAATTACTAGAGAAAGAATTACTACGCTCAAACAAAATAATAACCACGCAAAACAAACGTTTGCTAAATTTTGCGCATATCGCTTCCCATAATTTAAGGTCGCCGGTAGGCAATCTGGCTTTATTGCTTGATTTTTATAACAACGCTAGCAATGAGGAATATAAGGCAAAGATTTTCAGCAAATTCTCGGTAGTAATAAATCACCTTTCCTCGACTTTAAATGAGCTTCTTGCCGCTTTAAAAGTGCAGGAAGAAGATAAGGAAACAACAGAATCGCTAAACTTTGAGGAACTATTTGTAAAAACTACGGAACTACTATCCGGCCAGATTATAAAAACGAAAGCTGTTGTTACCTATGATTTCGCAGAAGCCCCAGCTATTGAATACATTAAATCTTACCTGGATAGCATAATGATAAACCTGCTTTCGAACGCCTTAAAGTACATATCTCCCAAACGCAGACCAAAAATTCATTTTAAAACTACTATTATTAAGAATAGAATTGTACTAACCGCACAGGACAATGGACTTGGGATAGACTTAGCCATGCACGAGAATAGTATGTTTGGACTGAATAAAACATTTCACGATAACCCCGACGCTAAAGGGGTAGGGTTGTTTCTAATTAAAACTCAAATAGAATCAATGGGGGGAGAGATAACTCTGACTACCGGAGTGGACAAAGGAACTACATTTAAAATTACTTTCTAAAAGAACTAATTGCAAAAATTACTTCAACCTGCTAATAACCGGGTTGGGTGGGTAGTAAAGCACAGTAACGGTATCTTTTTCCTTATACTTATAGTCCTTAGGCAGGTTATTATGTAATCGTTCGTAATAGGCGCCATCAACAGTATAGCCATATATGCAATGCTGCGTACCGCCGGATTTGTAACAGCGTTTTATGACGCCTGTGATTTGTTTGTTATTATCAGCAAGCAGGTAAGTGTTTATTTCTTCTCCGCCTACGTGCGTTACTACCAGATGTAACATCATCAAAATTAACCCCAGAATTACCAGCCCTGCGCTTTTAAGGTTTGCGCGTTTATTTATGCGTTCCGCTATCTGCTTTAATAAGTCGCTGTGCCGGCTAAGTAATATAAAGTAAAACAAACTGGCAATTAACAGCGCTGCTTTTACAACCGTAAAATAACCGGACGAAAAATCGATATAAGTAAAAGCGTAGTAAGTGGCTACTGTTAATACTATTAAACCTAGAGTAAATAAA
>Ga0302300_1001844_pt1 | contig 11582 bp, 3 predicted proteins | sample III_Palsa_E1_1_FD_198756 | JGI IMG/M metagenome (GOLD analysis project Ga0302300, IMG submission 198756) | Peat permafrost microbial communities from Stordalen Mire near Abisko, Sweden - III_Palsa_E1_1 | ecosystem: Environmental > Terrestrial > Soil > Palsa > Peat permafrost | place: Sweden... | reverse complement strand
TTGTTGTATATTATTTAACTTCATGACATAATATTATCATAACACCTCACATGTTTGTTTCTCTTATAATTTCTTATGACTACCAAAATTTAATTTACAACCGATTACTATGTTATGAATATGAATATGAATGTACATGTTTAGCAAATGTTTTTACACTGTTACATTAGCATAGTATTTATTTATTTATAGTGCATGTTGAAAGGTGCGTAAACAAGAATTTAAACCTTTAACATTTAGTAGGCAGTCTTGGTTACTAATCTCTATCTCCTTGTAGTATTTAAATTACTGTTACATTCATGTTACATCACAACTGTTACATATTTATTATTTACAACACCATGTTGTAAAACAATGTTATATAGAATTTAATTATAAAATTTATATGTACAGACTTATGTATTAAATTTAATTATTCTTTACTTCTGTATCTTATTTACCTGTGTAAGAGGTAAGTTATCCTTTGTGATATTACAACAACCATTTACCCTTCATTCATTCTTTTATATATTAGCTTCATCGTGAAATACAATCTCATCTGATACACCAATAATATACATTCTTAACCCATATCAACAACTACTTATCCGTATCGATGTAATTATAAAGTGTATATGTAGACAATTATCCATAAATGATGGGTGTTTACTCTTATATGACCACGTGATGTTCGTAGTTAGTGGTGATACACGGATTTTATACAGTTGCACTAATTTTGCTACAATAGCAATTGTAAGCAATAACATCTACATTGATAATTACTTGTTTATCTAAGGACGATTACATAAAATTCGTGTAGCACAACACTGACCACGAATATTATGTAACCATACTAGTATAATTAATTATTATAGCAGTTTGTTTATTATGATAATTATCAAGTGATTACATATTTTATTGTAATGATCATGGCTTAAATTTTACATATTGTTGATGTAAACGAGAAATATATCACACCAAAAATACCCTAAAATTACAGGTACTTAATTCTCCACTATACAATATAGTGTATTCAACACTTATTTTTAGTATAACATGGTTTTGTACTCATTAACTATTATAATGTGTTATTATCTTATTTTAAAAGTACAGGTAAAATTTTTGGTTTGACATATTTTTGATTTTGGTTGAAAAATATGTCAAACCAAAATTTACTTGTAAAATTAAAGGTAACAAATACATAATTATATATTATGGTAAGTATAAAAAGGTTTTATACTAAAAACATGTATTGAATACATTATATGTTAAATCTGTATATTATATACTTTTGAATTTACAGGTATTTTTGGTATGATGTATTTTTCAACCAAAATCAAAAATATGTCAAACCAAGATATTTTACCTGTATTTTTAAAATAAGATAATACATAACTATAACATATAATGTATTCAATACATGTTTTTAGTATAAAATGGTTTTATACTTACTAAACATTATAAGTGTATATTAACCTACTTTAAAATTATAGGTAAAATTAAATGTATGTTATATTTCTTATTTATACCAAAATATGTGAGACTTGTCTATCACAGCTGTTCGTCTCTGACGAAACCATTTTCTCTTTGGAGTATATACATATATATGTGTTACGTCATCATAACATGTATAAACAAATTGAGAGATATTTTTATTTAACATAATGAATAATTTAACATATTCTAATTTATGATTGTCAATCACAATATGTATACACATACGAGAGTAGTAGGTATATTTTTTTGGATTGTATTGACAAAATATTTTGGCATTTTTCTTAAAATCAACGATAGTTGAAAATATGTTGATGAAAACAAAAAATAACAAACAATCGTTTGTTAGCAAACATAGTCTCAACTGGTGTTGTGTTTAATACATATACAACTTTACATTACAATGTAAATTTGTATAACTTTTATGTGTTAGTAACAATTATGTTGTTCAGTACCAAAATTAAAAAATAAAAGATAACAATGCATACAAACATGTAAAATTGTTACATTAAAAATATTGTTGATGGTATCATTAGCTGTATTATAAGTAAATCAAACATTTTTTATCATCAGATAATTTTTATATTATCCAAAATTTTTTTGGTATGACGTTCGTGTGAAAAAAGTTGGTCAAAATTTCATACCAAAAAATTTACCTGTAAATTGTAATGTACTAGTACACTACCATTGTCACAGTTATCATTCAAACATTATTTTAATAATTATAATATACAATATATACTACATTGTATTGTAAATAGCAACTTATGTTTTAGTAAACATGTAATATCATGATAATCTACTACTCGTAACATATTAATATAAGTTTAATAACAAAAACATTAATAACAATTATTACTTACTGTAAGTAATATTAATAATATTATATTTGCAATTATAATATCCAATATATGTTATTTTAATAAATCTCTATATTTACCCTTATTCTTTACAAGTTATATAATCTTGGATTATATAGTTATCTTCTATATAGTTATCTATTTAAAATATTAAACCAATAATATTTATAGCTTATAATTATTACATATAATAGTGTTTAATATATAAACATGTTAGATAATCTGTATCATAGTGTTCCATTAAATAGAAAAAGAAACAGGTTGTACTCACATACTAATAAATATTATGTACTAAAAAATATAGTATTCTTACTACTACTACTATTTACATTACTCCATTTTATAAAATAAGTACACTATTAACAATTAATGGTATAATATTTATATTATGTATAATATATTATGTATTGTTGTAAGTCAATACATATTATAAATATTATAAATATTATAAATGATGTACAACACACCAAATAAAAATGTTATGTATAAGTTAGTCATTTGTTATTCTCAGAATAACAAGTAGTTTAATTGTTTATGTTATAATAAACATAACATTGTTTAAAATTAAAAGGTTGAAATATAAAACTAGTTATCTATTTTGTTTGGTAACTATAAATACAATACATATATTGTAAATTAAACCTTACATCTCTCCCTTCCCTCTCTCTCTTCTCACCCTCCCTATACTCTTCCTTTAAATGGTTATATAAATTACCAAATACAAATTTATATACTCAACATATTATAATTCAAACTATTATTAAATAATGACAATACAATAATATATAATATATAATATACATTACCATTAGTTTATTATTTTTTGTACTGTTAACATTTTGCAATATTACTTATCTTACAAATTGCAGGTTGACCATTTTTTATGTTAGTAAAATTACACAAAATTTATATTCCTAACATAATCACAACTACTATGTATTTTTTACTAACACAATTGCAATTACTAATTTAAATAAAAACATATCACTAGTATTTGTTATACTAGTATAATTACAGTGTGCCCGTGGTGCAACTGCCTACACGGATATGTGTAGTTTGTACTCATATAAAGCGTAGCTAACCTGTGGTAAACTGAATGTGTTTTTCATACAGAGAAAAAGTTGGTTAACTTAATAATTATGTTATTACAAACACATAATTACAATATATTTAAATATGTATAGTGTTATAATGACATACTTATTATTACATAACACTTGTGGATAGTTACTTGTATAGATATTATGTAATTGTATTAGGATAAACACATAATTCCAATAAAATTATACTATAACAATTAAAAACAAAATAATACTTATATTACTATTACTAGAATCCAATTATATTGACAATTGAAATAACTAAGTATATATTAGTTAATTCTAGATATAATTTATATTATATTTTAATCCCAATAATGTTTACATTTAATATATGTTAATATATAATAACTTGTATTGTTATGGTTGACAACATAACTTTAGTTTTATACACTACAATAATATATAGTATACTATTACTTAGCTTGACAAATTTATACGTATTAACATGTTCTCATGTTTTTATGTTGACTGAATAAAATTTTTAACAACTCTCTCCATTATATATTACAATAATATATTATACACTACTCTTACTAAATTTATTAATTTTTCTGTTTATGTTAAGTTTATTACATTCGTCATATCAACCAGTATATTCTATATCTACTATTTGTTTATAACTTATTCTTGTTTGTGTCCTCCGAAAAACATAAATATGTAATAATACCAGATAACAGGATAACTATTGTTAATACTTTAATACCGCATATATGTTATATTTTGTTTATTTTTTTGTGTTAACTTTGTATTAAATTTGTATGTCAGACATACAAAATAATATAAAAACAGTAGTGTTTTATTTGTGAAAAAAATAAGTAGAGATAGAAAGACTGAGGGTGTATTATAGTGATTATGAAGGAAGATGAGGAGAAGAGAGGGAATATGAGAGATGTAAAATGTAATGTGAGACATAGTGTTTTAACCATATTTCTCAAACAAAATAACACATACACAATTCGAATGTAAATTCTTACACGCTAATAACAAAATAGTATTATTTTTACCAGTGACGTACTATTTAATAATAATGGTTATATACTATAACCGTAATTTTCATTACTAACTTTAAAAATTTTATTGAACTATTTTTAACAATTAAAAATATATTGATATGTTGTAATTTTATTTTATTAACATATTTTGAGTGTTGGGATAGTTCAACAAGGGGTTGATAGATAAGGGATGTTGAGGTGACATAGTTCACACATTTTAATTTTAAACAATATTGGATCATATCATAATTTATATTATTTATATTACTGAGTTATAAGGGAATCACAAAATTTAGTTAAATTTGTAAACTATAACAATTATAAGGATAGAAACATGGTGAGGGATGGAGAGGCTGAAAATGGGATGAGAGATGGTAACAATTATAAAACTTTTTGATGTATGTGTAATTATGTAATATAAACATATTCTAGATATTAAAATATTATTTTTATATTGCAATAGTTAGTGTATTTGTAACTATAACTAAAATAAGAGATAACAATACATATAAACATGTAAAATTGTTACATTAAAAATATTGTCGATGACATCATTATCTATACTGTGCGTAAATCAAACATTTGTAATCATCAGATAATTTTTATATTATCCAAAATTTTTTTTGGTACGACGTTTGTGTGAAAAAAGTTGGCGAAAAATTCATGCCAAAAAATTTACCTGCAAAATGTAATATGTCATGTAATACCGTTACTACACTTGTTTACCAAAACTATATTTAATAAATCATAACGTGTATAATACACAATACATAATACATTACACACGTAAATTGTTTAATATAAACAAAAATAACATCTATTACTTATTGTAAGTAATATTACTATTAATAATAATTATATCTTATCATAACAAGCATTACTTAATGTATGATATGTTAATAGATATCTATTATATATCTATATTCTCTTACTAATTATTCTTAATGATGTAATCTTTCTTTATATAAATATGTAATAATAATTAAACTATAGTTATACTATTAACATAGTAAATATATGTTGTAATTATTACATTTACTATTTGGTTATTTAACATATAAATATATTTTTACATTAAACAATATAACATATATTGTTTTAGTAGCTTAAGTGGAAGAAGTAATGACTATAATTAGTAATTATATTAATATGTAACTATTATACACTATACTAGGTTATAAATAGTAAATTATAACATATTAGTATGTATTACCATATTCTAAATTAATTAACTAATTAATGTGTCTTTTTTCCTCTGGTTTCTCAATGTTAATTATAATATTAATATTATTTAATAATGTGTATGTTTGATGGTAAAGATATTTTTAGCAATGACCAACTTTGTTATCATGATATACTATTAATATTACATTTGTATATAATACATATATTGTTCACTACCTAATTATTTTGAATGATTACATAAATTAAATATAGTAACCTACTTAAAGTAGTTAAATAAAATTTGGTATACCAAATTATGTAGTAGATAAAATTACACTTCACAATGTATTTCATAATACAATTTATTTACCAAGATATACATTATTACTTACAATATTAAAAATATATCTCATTGTTAACAGAGTTGAATAGGTTGTTGTTTGTAACAAAATATTAAAATAGGAAAATAAGAAAATAAGAAAATAACAAGATAAGTATTAATATTATACAATATAATATTGTATGTTAATGTATAAAGTTACTTTAGAATAAGATTAAAAATGTAACAATTATAATTGTTACAAGGTTATTATATTTGTTTTACTACTTATATATTTATATAATATTAATGGTATATTAAAATGTTTAGTATATGTTAATATTATAAATAATCTTGTTTTTTGTGTAATATATACAAATATATAATTTATATGATAAAATGTATCCAATATGATATATAATATATCATACAATAAAGATATACTATACTGCACCTTGTAAATGTATATTAATACTATAAATATACATTTATAATTGTTTTGTAGAGGAGGGATAAATAAGAAAGATACTTCACAGTAGTTACAATCTTATATTTATCAGATAGGTTAATAATATTCTATCTACTCAAATCACTATATGTTATATTATTTAATATATATATATATATATATATTAATGGTTAATTAAAATAACATATATATATTATGCAGAATATTTATATATTGTTAATATAAATACTTAATTATATAATAGTTATATAATATGTTGTAATAATAAATAGTATAAAATAAAAATACATACTGGATAACATACATACATTAAACAGTGTACATTATATGCTCTATCTACATTTAAATTATTATTATTACTTACAATAAGTAATAGGTGTCATTATCATGTATATGTAAATGTGGACATATATTATGTTCAGTATATGTGTGTGTGTGTGTAACACATACACAAGCTATATATTATACAATAAGTTATAATTTATTAAAATAAAATTTGGATGATAAATGTAACAGTGATGTGGTATTGTAAACCATAATTTACAGGTAAATTTTTGGGATATAAAATTTCGCCAATTTTTTTTCACACAAACATCATACCAAAAAATTTTGGATAATATAAAAATTATCTGATGCTTAAAAATGTTTGATTTGTGTACAGTACAGCTAATGTTATCAACAACAATATTTTTAATGTAATAGTTTTTAACCGCTTTATAGATGCATCATGTCTTATTTTAATTTTGGTAATGGATGTTACAGTCACTATTACATTACAAAAACTTATGTAATATTTTATTATGTAAATGATTACTATCATTATTACCATTATGATCAAACATTCTTATATACATATAAAATGTCGTAATATCATGAGTTGTTAAAATTTTATGTGACATGTGAAGATATATACATGTTATAACATAACATGTATTTACTACATATAAATAATCTTTTATTGTTACCCATTACAAATGATAATAAATAGATGAATCTTATCACGTAACTTTATACAATAGTGTTTAATAATTTACAATTTAAGTAATAATATATTGATTAATATCATCTCCTTCTCTTAATTGTTATCTCAATTTACTCACATCACATCACATTATTTTTCACATGGTATTAATGCTATATTATTATTCTCATCATCCTCACCTCATTTCCTTTTTCACACCTTCACTTTTAAAGTCTGTTAAATATTTACAATAATAAAAAAGATAGAATGTGTGGGAGGGATGAGAGTAGAAGAAAGAGAGAGAGTAATTGTATATACTTGAGTATTAACAATAGCAATTACATAAAATCCGTGTAGGCAACTGCACCACGAATATCATGTAACTATCTGAATATAATATAATATAATCGGTTAATTACTACTGGTTATTACACAATTTACGTGGTTGGTTGCCTACACGTAAATTGTGTAATTGTAATAGTATATACGCGTGTGATGAGAAGAGAAAAGAGAGAAGATAAAAAGAAGAAACACAAAAAAATATACCGACAAACATTTTTGTTGAAAATCTTAAACGATTTGAAACATTAAAATAACATTACTTGTCGAATAATTTTAACACACATTTTGATATTATTTTAATGTTTCAAATCGTTTAAGATTTTCAAACAAAAATGTTTGTCGGTACATTTTTGTTTGAAAGTGGGATAGTGGGGTGGGGAGAGTAGGATAAAGGAAGATGTGAGGTATATGAAATAATAGAGATAATAATTTATTGTAACATGATAATTCATATAAATTTACCGTTACTACAAAAAAACGTACATTATCATCTACACTTATATATATTATATACATTACATAATAAAAATATATAAATTTTTATGTCGTTATAACAATTCTAATCATCATTAAAGTAAAATAAGGAATAACATTGTTGTTGATTGAGTAAAAATTACTACAATAAAATATTGTTGCCATCACCATTAACTGTATTATACACAAAACTAACTATTTTTTAGCATCAGATAAGCGGTAAGCGAAGCGAAAAAGCAGGCTGCTTGTGAGCCTTAGGCTCACAAAAGGCTAATTTTTATATTATCCAAAATTTTTTTGGTATGATGTTTGTGTGAAAAAAGTTGGAGAAATTTTATATCCCAAAAATTTACCTGTAAATTATAATATACAATACATCACTGTTGTAATGATTGCTATTCAAACCATATTTTAATAAACATAACATATATTGTAACATGTGTGTATACATATCTACCACATACATATATTATAATAATTCTATATTCTTTATTATATAAAGAACCAATATTATATATTACTTATTATAAGTAATATTAACAAGAAGTAATAATTTAATTATATTGTATGGAATATCTTAGTAAAGATTACATATCTTTATTGTTACTAATATTACTAATTACTATTGGAACATATATTATATAATTAATCATCTAGTAAATATAAAGTTTGTTAGATATTAAATATCTTCTTATTCCTTTGTAAGAAACGATTATGATAATAATAACGTATATTTATATTTTACATGTACCTATTTATATTTATAATATATTATATATTATACATCTTATTATAATCTAACAAATATTATACTAAATAAATAATTATATTATTATTATTATTATTATTAATTTAATATAAACTTAATTCCTTTTAATATATTAATCTTATAAAGTAATTATATTAATTATTATAATTAATTTCTTACTTTATTATTATTAGTTTATTAAATTATAATTATTAAAATTATTATAATATATTTATTATATTATATTTAGTATTTCTATAACGCGCTTTTTTCTCTTAAAATCATGTTTATAATTAGATTGCTTTGAATAACTTTGTATTTTTGAAGTGCTTTTTATTATATTTTATATTATTATATAATATATTAATTAATTATTTTATATATATAATCCCAATACTAAAAATTATTAATAATTAAGAAAATTAATTAAAATAAAAAGCTATTTAATAATAATAATATATTATGAAAATCATAATATTATTATTATTCCTAAAAATATTTTGCGAGTTATTATCGAAATTCGAGTTTAATATAATATTTATTATATAAATAAATATTAATTATATTTAGATTTAAAATTTGCTAGTAATTAAAAGTATAATAAATAATTATATAAAACTCCGAATTTAAAGTAAATTATAGCTTTAAAGCGTCGAGTAATAATAATAATAATTAAATAAACTCGGGAAATATTTTTAAATTAATTAATTTATAGAAATATTTAATATAAAAATTAATAATTTAAGAATATATATTTTAGTAAATATATTTAATAGTACGAGTTATAATTTGCTTTTTACTTTATATAAACTTTACCAAAAATATATATATATATATATTAGAATATACGCAAGGAATATTATTAGAGTAAATTATAATTTTAATACTTCGAATAATAATAATAATAATTATATAAACTTAGTAAATATCGTGAAATTAATTAGTTTCGTAAGAATTAAATATAAAGGTTATAAATTTAAGAGTTTATTTATTAAAAGCTTCCAATAAATAAGTTTAGTAATATAGGGTTACTTATTAACTTTAATTCCCTTATAAACCTTATTAAAAAACCTTATTTACTAAGCAATTAAACAGAGAATACTATTAGGGTTTATATTAATTATATACTTTATAATATATAAAGAACTTTTTATTCTCTAAAAATAATTAAATATTTTTGTTTGTTCGATTTATAAGTTTATTCTATATATAATTAATTATTTTGCGTAACGATTATTATATTAATTTAGCCTTCTAATTACAACGAAATAACTTATAATTAGATAATTATTTCTTGCCTTTTTATAATATTTAAAAATATTAATATATATATAAATAAACTTAAATAAATATAATTAAAAAATATATAATAATTTTCGATATTAAATAAAAGATTTCTTAGTAACGGTATTTATAAGCTATTTAATTCTTTTAGATTTGCCAATAGAATATATAATTCGATATATTTTAAATATAAATTAATATTATAATTAATATATATAATATAAATAATAATATACGTAAAATCTAAGAATAATTATTTCCAAAAATAGAAATAAAGTAATATTAAATAGAATAAAAATCGAATTATATACTCGGTATAATATTTGTATTTTATAAATTAAATATAATATATATAAAAACTTTGATTAGAAAATATTTATAAAGTAATTTAAAAAGAATTAAAATCGAATATTCTTAAGAGATCAAAAACCAAAGGAATTTAATAAAATATCTTATAATAAGTATTTCACGTAATTAATACAAAAATAAGTATATATATATATTAGATAAAGTCATAAAATTAAAAGGAACTTTAAAAACTTATTTAGAGATTTTTAAAAGAATAAAAATCGAATGTTTTAAAAAAATCAATAATCAAAAGAATTTAATATAAAGTTTTATAGGAAAGCTTTCATATGATTAATACGAGAATAATTATATATATATTAAATAAAGTTATAAAATCAAAAGGAACTCTATAAATCGATTTAAAGACTTTAAAAAAACTAAAAATCGAATATTTCTAAAAAATTAAAAATTAAAAAGATTTAATTTAAATTCCAAAAGAAAAATAAATAATAAATTAATTAAATAAAATGAATTATAATTTACGAGAAAACTATTAAACGGAATATAAACTAGTTTTTATATTCTTTTAAAGTATAAAATAAAATTAAAATAATTCTTTATTTTATTATATTTTAAATTTAATAAATAATTTAAACTATTAAATTATTAATTTCTGATTTTATTTCGCGAATAAATTATATAGATTATAGGCATTCGATATTTAATTTTTAAATTCAAGTTTCAATTATATTTAAACGAAGAATAAAAATCAAATTATTAGAGTTTTAAATAAAATTTATATTAATTTTATTTATAAATATTTATAAATTTTCTAAAGAATTAACTTTTAAATGAAATTAAATATCCGTATTATTTGTTTTATATAGATTATAATCTTAAAATACTTTAAACGTATATTTTATTTTTGAGTTTTTAATATATTTAAAATATAAATTTAATTTTTAATCTTTTTATAAATTTACGAAGTTTTGATTTAGGGTTTAATTCGTTGTATATTTTGGGTATATTATTAATTTTATATATTATAATCGATTATTAAATATTTTTTAAATCTTAAAATATAATATAATCAAAATCATAATAA
>Ga0302300_1001838_pt1 | contig 11607 bp, 7 predicted proteins | sample III_Palsa_E1_1_FD_198756 | JGI IMG/M metagenome (GOLD analysis project Ga0302300, IMG submission 198756) | Peat permafrost microbial communities from Stordalen Mire near Abisko, Sweden - III_Palsa_E1_1 | ecosystem: Environmental > Terrestrial > Soil > Palsa > Peat permafrost | place: Sweden... | reverse complement strand
AAAATTAATAATGGAATTTAAAGTTGTATTTTTGAACCTCAGGTTCAAAATGTTATAACAAACATACATACAAACAAGGATAGAAAAATTAATAATGGAATTTAAAGTTGTATTTTTGAACCTCAGGTTCAAAATGTTATAACAAACATACATACAAACAAGGATAGAAAAATTAATAATGGAATTTAAAGTTTTATTTTTGAACTTTAAGTTCAAAATGTTATAACAAACAAACATACAAACAAGGATAGAAAAATTAATATTAAGTTTTAAAGGTTGTCATACAACATTTGCATTTTTTACACTTTGAGAGTATAATTCATGTCCCTATATTTACTCTTAGATGATACTAATATATGTAAATATAATTTTACCTCATGACGAAGAAAAAACCCAAAGAAGTTACACAAAAAATTTATATAACATATAAATTACAATATACTATATCCAAACCAACTCTTCTCTGCCAAATACGACATCTGTATCATACGTGAATACACCCATGTATGGGCAGACTCTACCATCAGATCTACATATAGCATTAGTATATTTTACATAATAGTTTTGTAGGTGAGACATTAATTTACCAATTGTGGTGGAACCACCGTTAGTAACGGGGACTGGACTACCATTGAACCTAACATCTTTGAGGAAGATGTTAAAATTCAACAATATTTGACGAGAGCAATGAGAGTTTTTACACATATCTGTATATGTAGGATACTTACTTTCACTACTCTTGTATTCATCCTCACTAATAAATATTGCTCTGCGATTCATAAACTTTTTAAATTGTTCTGTATAATATACATGGCAGTTTAACTGTTAGTTTAGCTACTGGAGGTGTTACTGGTGTATTGGGTTGTCTTCCTGCCGATGTAGTGATTGCATTAGTACGACGAAGTTTCAAACCATTATATGTATCTTTTATCTCTTCAGCGTCACTCTCACTTGCAACTATAATACCGTGAGCATACTTGATGCATAAACAAAAAAAGTCCTTGCATACGTTATCATACAAGTATTAACACATAATTAACCTTATACTTTATTATGTTACTGTTATTAAATCAAGAACTGCATCGTAATAAGTAATTACGTACTATACAATTCATACATATATAATTACATATTATACGTGGTCATACTAAGTATTATCAACAATATAATCGTTATATAATAATGTGTAAACTCTATTGTTTTATCATTCAACATGATGTTAAATAAGAATATATGTATCTTATTTTAGTAATAAAGGGTGAGTAATTAAACTTAGTTCTGTAGTATTGTTACTTTATTTACCTCTCTATCTCTTTTCATCCAATATTTTTATTCCCCTCTCTCCTCCCATCACTAACTACTCATTATCCATATGAATGTTATATTCAAAATATAATATACAATTGTTTATTACTGTTATGATAATACATATATTTATCCAAACAAGTATTATGTTGCCAATACAACCATAATTTAATCCGGGATTAAATTTAACACATGGTATTAAGTAAAAATAGTTATAATACTTATATACTTGTTTGCCATATTATTACAATTAACAATATTCTAACAATTCAAACCCAAATATTGGTACATGAAAACCCCATGATTGTCGTGGTTTGTTGTTTAGCGCAGCTCATCTCTCAGTTGATGTCCCACTTCATTTCACACTTCAGACCAGAGCAGGACCAACCTTCGGTTTACACGAATATTATGTGATTGCACTCTGATATGTGTGGGGGGCAAAATTAGGTGTTTACAAGATAATAACTTGTATTAACCACGTACAATTACATAATATTTGTGTAGGCAAACTCACCACAAATATTATGTAGTTCATACAAATATAAACCTATATCTAATTGTTAAAAATATCTACTCCCTCAGTTGACAATTACATAAAATACGTGCAACCAATCAATCACGGTGATTATGTAATTATTCGTGTATGTCACAATGATATAATTAGTTACCGTCGTTAATAACAAAATATGTATTAACACAAAATACACAACACCTATAATTTCACTAGTTACATATATTATGTAACCATATACACATATTAATATATAATACTGTAAATATAACAGTGTTATTACATCATAATATTGTTATGTAATGTTATTAACATAATAATAATAATAATATTAATAGTATAAATATTAATTGTATAAACATATAATTATTGGAATAAAGTACACTTACAGTCACAAGATTGCTGTTGTCAGATGAATACACAGATATTTTGTAATTCACACTTTAAATTGTGTGATTGTTATTACATATTTGTACCATTACATAAACGAAACAGAATGCTTGTGAGTCCAAGACTCACAAAAGGCTAATATCTGTGTATATGAATTAACCACAAATATTATGTAATAATACAAAATATAATTAAATAATTAGTTGTATGATAATATTTGTATTATTACATAATATTTGTGGTTAGTTGTTTACACAAATTTTATGTAATTGCATTTTTATACACTAAAAATATCCACATAAAATTTGTGTAAGCGACTAACCACAGTCATTATGAAATGATACGAGTATAAATATATAATTAGTTGTATAGAGTAATATTAATATTACCATATTAATATTTGTGCCAAATTTCTTAAACTCTGGCGAGTTTGTGCCAATTATTACACATTCGTATTTGTTTACAATCAGTTATTTAAATGTTATGTAAATTAACCATTGGTATAAATTAATGGTTATTAACTTATTTATACTCGTTTAATTACAAGATCATTGTGGTGAGTTGCTTACACAAATTTATGTAGTTTGTGCTCAGATAGAACGAGGCTAACCCATGGTTCATATTATGTAATTACTATCATATGGTACATTATTTTACTTCCTTATTACTTCCTTCCTTCCTTCCTTCTTTCCTTCTGTGCTTCCTTCATCCCTTTATTCCTTCCTTCCTCCCTCCCTCCCTCCCTCCCTCCCTCCCTCCCTAACTATTAAACATAATATATTATTTTGGGTAAAAAAGGTTTGACATATTTTCCTGTTTATACCAGATGGATATTGATTGATGTGATAGGTTTATACGTAATGAATATACATTTAATCTTATCTGTAAAGATACAAGACACTAACATACTTTAATATCAAATGAGAATATATAGCACTTTATACTATGCAAGGAATATTTTACACGAATGTAATAACAAACAAAATATGTATCCAATACATATTTACATTCTAACAATAAATAACAAATAATATATTTAGGGTGTACCAATGTTATACTGATAGCTATGGCTACGGAAATAACTATAAGAGTCATAGCTGCAACAAGCGAAAAACGCAGTAACAAGCGCTAAATAATTAACCACACACACACACACATTACATTGTAATATAAGTACGAGTGCATAATTAATTGTAGGAGTATAATACTCACATCATCATAAGATAGCCGTGGATAGTTGTTTACACGATTCAAACATAGTTTACTGAAGATCAAACACAATTTATACTTTAATTTATAACCAATATAACTACATAGATTAAAGTATAAATTGTGTTTGAAGCATGTAAATAACTATCCATGACTATCTTATAATAATACAGTTTTAAATAAAGAATTACTTGTATGTGTGATACCTACATCACCACATAATATTTGTGGTTAGTTATTTAGATCTTGTCACTGCTTTTGTCTCTTGTCGCAGCTTTTTCTCTATCGGACATTTTCTCTATCGGACATTTTCTCTATCGGACATACCTTTGGTTTAAACAAATATTATGTAAACTAAAGGTATAATGACAGTTATTTTACGGAAATAACTATGGGAGCTATGGCTACACTTATCATATGATATTTAAGTACATACGACAATTCTTAGATTTTTCCTTTATTCCATCTTCGAATATATCCTATTATTATCATTGATAGTTACATTATATTAGTGGGTAGTTGTATACACTAATATGATGTAATTATATTAGTATAGTGTTAGGAAAGATAAGGAAGAAGAGGATAGAGGGAGAGGGAGAAGAGAATAGGGAATATATTGAAAAATCGGGAAAGGCAACAAAGATAATAGTTATAATTCACTTTACTATTTGAACAGTATATATATTAACTTGTAATATTATTGTTTAATAATATTATTGTGTAAATGTACAATTACTATGCATAATATATGTTTGTCTTGTTAGTATCTTTATTAATAGTGAAAATAATGTTATATAACAATATTGTATTGTTATCCTAAGAATAAAATACTGTACAATCTCTTAACCACTTATTATTATTATTATTACAATTGTAAAATTACCAGTGGACATACTTTTATCCCTATTCATCATGGTAGTTACATAATAATATAGGAAGAGAGTATACTAAATAAAATATGTATTGAATACATATTATGTAATATTTAGCAACATAATCGTGTTATAAAAGAAAGGAGAGAGAAGAGTATAATTATGTAAATAATTGTTATGTATTTGCTCGTTGATACAATAAATATGTATCATAAGATACAGGTACATCAATGATAGTTTTTGGTTGTTTAAATGACAAGAATATCATGACGATAATTAAGATTAATAGTATAATAGATAATACTGTTAGGAGCCAAGTTTTAATCTTTGAATTGTTAATTTGGTCTCGTGAACTTACAGTAGTGTTAAAATTGTTAACTGCTGTCGCTGGTGACATACCATTTACCGATGATAATACTGGATCACATAATTGGTTCAAATGTAAAGTACCAATAGATGATGATTCAAGATTAATAGATAAGTTATTAATTTGACATATACATGAACTAGGAGATAAACAAAAAGGACATAGTTGATCCAGGTTTACATTACCTAACACTGAATTTTGAGCATATATAGATAAATTGTCAATCCGACAGATGTTTTTGGGACATGTTTGAACGTTACCATTAACACCAATCGGTGGAATGGCAAATTCGTTACATTTTGGACCACATGGTCCATAATTACCATAACAACCACATATTTTGTTAATGTAAGGATTACTTTCAATACTCCGTACCCCAGTTTGTATTTCTGGATATACCCTTGTTTGTATTTCTGGATGTATTGATGATGGTAATGTTGGTCTCATACTCGAATTTGTTGTTGACTCAGTTGTTAAACCAGTTAAAGGACAACGTGATAACCATTGACTGGAAGTAAACTTACCTACTCTAACATCTCTTGACATGTCAGCTAATAAATCTTGGAAGTACAATTCATATCCACTAGTATACAAATCTGGTTTATTACCATAAAATAACGAAAATAATGATGACCAATATTCTACATTACCGTTTTGTGCTACTAACTGTGGACAATTATTTGCTAAATACACATCCACATTTGTTGTTAGACAATTTTGCATTTTATATTCTCTATACTTTTTTGTTAATAAAGTAAAATAAATTATACATAATTCCAAATCATGTGTTTACATACAAATTATATATTATATCTCCCCACTTTCATCCCATTCACCTAATCCTCTTCTCCCCTCCTCTCTCCTCGTCCTCAAACACAAGTATATACACATTTTCTTTTCTTTCTTCTCCCTATATCTTCACTTCACTTATTTTCTTTTCTTTCACTCTTCCCTCCCTCCCCCACTTCCACCCACCCTATTCTATCAATGTCTTTCTGATCGTACAAAAATATGTGTTTAGGTGAACAGACATAAGAAAACAATTAATATTATATTGTTTAAATTGTATGATATATGTATGTTATATAAATAATATAACAATTACATTATTTAAACATATAATGGTAAATACTACATTTACTTGAACAATGTAATTATTGTATTATTTAAGCAAATATAACAAAGACTGTATTTTCTTAAATAATATAAAATATAATATGATGTGACATACAACGTTATTAACAATGAATGTGTGGGTGTGTGGGGGTGTGTGGGGGTGGAAGGAAATAAAGGAAGATATGTGACAGAAACCGCAGACAATTACATAAAATCTGTGTAGGCAACCATACACGACAATCATGTAATTATACAAGTATAATATGTTAATTTATCTAATTGTTATCAATGCCATCCACACGATTATCGTGGTTGGTTGCCTACACGGATATTGTGTAATTACAACAATATATATATATATATATGAGGAGGAAAAGGAAGGAGGGAAGGAAGGAAGGAGGGAAGGAAGGAAGGAAAATAAGAAGTAAGAATATTTATATGTTAAAGGATTTTGACAATTAAATAAAGCTTGTGTATTTGATGATTTACAATGGTAATATATTAATTCATCTAAATATTGTGACCAATAGTTACACGATTATCGTGGTTGGTTGCCTCCGCTGTGCTTGTCACGGATATTGTGTGATTGCACAAGTATATGTGATGACAAGAGAGATAAAGAGAAGGAAGAGGATGAGGAAAGAGGAAAGAGAAAATGGGTGAGGAGGAGGGAATAGGAGGGAAGAGTTAATATTTATGTGAATTTATGTATGTGAGAGAAAGAGAAAGAGATATTAACTAATATTGATTTTAATGAGGAACCCAACATGTTGGGTTGATGGAAAAATGCCATATCAGCCAAATTTAGATGCTGAGACTGAGGTGAAGCGTGTACTTGAAAGTAACAACTACGGTTTTGGGACAACGGGAAATGGAGTGATTCTCATTCTTGAGACTCATTATCCTAAGATGGCAGAAGAGTTTTATGATCAGGTACATAAATCTATTATTAAGGGTGTTGAGGATGGAAGTATCATTGCAACCGATTTAAATTCAAACACTGGGATCACAATCCCTAATAATATTAAGGGAGACACACTTCTATCACTTGCAAATGTTGATTACACAGTTCCAATCATCCTAGATCAATTTGGTGATAACTTGGACTTATCTATTCCACTTCACGATATCCTGATAACATATATGCAGTCAAATGATATGGATTGTAATTGGGATAGCATTGAGAGTGCCTTACAACAACTGGAAACCATGTGTACTGATGGTTTGCTAGTATCATCTCAAACATTGGATTTAACTGTTAATCATAATGTTAGACACAAACTTGGCAAGTTACATCGTGTATTCAACACTCCAATGAAAGAAATAAAAGAAATGAAAGAAATGACAGGAGTAACAGATGTTGGATCTTATGGTGTAAAACATCAACAGTTAACATTAAATGAACCTGAAACACAGAAACAAAATTATTTCCCTGTTGTAAACAGAAAGAGACAAGTACCATCTAATTATCTAACTGTGTCAGTACCGGTAACACAACCAGCAAATATTATTGTACCCACTAAACCATCACCATCATCGTTATTATCAACAGCAGAAGTTCACAATGAGAGTGTTGGTGACAACAAGGTTAATGTTGAAGATAACAACAAAGATAACAATCAAGATTTTGATCAAGATGTCGATCAATACGATGAGAGACTCCAAGATAAAGAAGATGCTGATAATGAAGATAATGAGGGTAATGAAGATAATGAAAGGGATGAGGAAGATGAGGAAGATGAGGTTGAAATGACACCATTAAGATATCCCTCTGAAAGAGGAAGATTCAGATCTAATGTTAATTTATCTTCATCACCATTTCCCTCTTTTTCACCATTGGGTCTCATGTATCATAGTGGAGAGTATAATGGAAGGTCAAATAATACATATATGGGTAGAGAGTATGATAGAAGATCAAACAGTGAAAATACAGATAGAGCCTATGATAGAAGATTATTGGAATATCCCACATCACCTTCACTCACGTCGTTGTCACCATCATCACCATCACGACCTTTGACAAGAAGACAAGTGTATCCTAATTCGGTTGAACAAAAATATATGTATGAATATAATAACCATAGTGATGATGAGTATGATAATGATAACCATGATAATCATGACTATGACAGTGTTACATCTCGTGAACGAGAAATTAGTAAACCATCAATTACTTCACCTCCATCTACTTCATCACGATCTGCTTCATCACAATCTGCTTCACCATCAACCAACTCATCATCCATGAGGCGAAGATCAAACCAACTATTGACAGCACTGACACCAATACCATTATCATCCAGGAATAGTAGTAATAGGAGTAGACAAGTGGAATATCCTACTGTAAGTGATGATGTTGAATCATGGTAACACTTCTTGTTCATATATATGTGTAATTGTTTATTATACAAAACACATAACTTTGTTTATCCGATAAACAAATTACAATTTATTCACTCAACATATATTCGTATATACATTCTCTTATTTACTCATGGATTTAATCATGTATCTATTTATCTATTTACACACCATCATATACAAATGTTTAATATAACAAATAGTATTATTGGTTTAACAAACAAAACTATATAACATATATAGTTTGTACATTTTTGTTTACTATAGTAATTTATTTAATTATTTACCTATTAAATAAATAATTAAATATATGTATATTATGTAGTGTAACAATTATAATATATATATATATATATATATATATATAGCTATTTATTTAATAGGTAATAAACTTAATTATAACTATCTAATTATAAATAATATTAAATAAACGACTTAATTGTAATAAATACAATATTATTTATAATTAGAACTAAACAATGTAAACAAGTAATGTAAATATATAATTACTGTTGTTGTTGTTTAATGATATTTGTTTGTTGGGCAAACAAAATTATTTATCGGTGAAGATGTAAAAACACGTAAGGATAACGAAGAGGATACAGGGATACATGAATATGAGGAATATGAGGATGATAATCATAACAATAATATATTACTTTATGTAACGACTTAATATTTTGATGGCTAATTGTCTATTAAAACCATGATTATGATTATCGTTGACATATGGGAAGTGATCAACGTGAATATCAGACGGTGGTAGTAGTGATTGTGATTGTGATTGTAGTGGTTGTGATTGTGGATTATAGTAGTGGTGGTGAATTGAATATGTATCACATAACACTTTTAATTCATCATCGGTTTTATGACGTAACCTGTTGGATATTATGAACCTCTTAATATAACTATTATTATCTAATTTAGGTGGCTGCATGGAATCCAATTTATTCCTTAATTGTCTATAACTTGGTGGTAAGTAGAAGGCAGCTTCTGTCTGTGTAATTTCACATGGTTTGGTTATGGTCATCAATGTTTTTCTATAATATTTTATCAATGGTGGAGGAGGGAATCGTAACATGTACAAGTTGGGATCAAACACATGATTTTTAACAGCTACACACCATAGATCAATCAATCGTAAATACCACATCTCTAAATATGGTATTAACACCTGACAGTAATTAGCCATGACACAATTAAATTGTTGACATAATTTGTGATATTCAGTGATTACATCGTTACCAGTACCATACTTGGCTATCACTCCAGCTCTCATGTGTACTCGCCTACCAAGAATGTCACTATAGAACACATAATTATCATGCAGTTCACATATAATACCCGACTGTCGATATGACAGTTTAGTATAAAGAGATATGTCAAAGTGGTGATACCTAATATCGTAGAAACTAAAACATGGATTGCATTCCAACCATATCCTTGGCTTCAAAGTTGGAAATTTGTTTTGTAACAATATCTCCTTAATATTATCTTTCTCTAAACTACCTATCAGTTCACAAATATTATTACCCGTTCCCAAATTACATTGTATCTCTGTTCCCTTCCCTGTTTCTGTTTCCTTCCCTGTTCCTGTTCCCTTTATCTTTCTCTTTTCTATTATGTTCCTTTTAATCATAATATCACATGGGTCATAACCTAACCTCCACCATATATGTTGTAAACATAACATATCATTACTATCATCATTATTATTAATATTAATAATAGATGGGTGACCGAATTGTTCCAAACGTATATTTATAACTTGTGATGGATTTAACAACTGTGAAATTTTTTTATATAATATAACCAACATTTGCTCCCAACCAAGAAAATTACATACTTTAGTGTAATGAACTAAATCATGGATATTAGTTGTCAATGACAACTGGCTTGAAATATTGGTAAGTACTGATTGTGTTACCAAACTTGGCACTGGAATGACATGTTCACAACTTAATGGTTTCAAGCCCAACATCTGGTAAAACCAAACATTGGGAACAAAGAAATAATTACCATCAACACAATTATTACCATCATCAACACAATTATTACCATCATCAACACAATTATTACCATCATCAACACAATTATTACCATCATCAACACAATTATTACCATTGTTACTAGAATTTGACATAATAACAAATTTTTTGTAGTTGTCGATAATATAGTCAAACGTAAAAATCTGTTCACACACGTTAGGAAATACATCTTTTGCAAGTGTTTCAAAACCAACAACCTTACTTGTGATATTTTGCGGTTGACGTTCACTATTACATATCAAACTATCAAATACCATCTTTTTGCTCAAACTATTAATTGACCACAATCATAATTATAAATCAAATTTATAATAATAATATAACTGTATATTTACAATTAAGATGTAAAAATATAACGAGATAATTTATTTTTATAATGAACAGCACATATTACAGCACATATTAAATATACATAACTCACTAACCTCTGTATATTCAAAATTACAGTAAAATTACATTTTATATGTAATTTTATACCTTCTTGTATATTATACTTTATTCATAAAAAAAACATAACTTATAGTTATGTTGTATTTTATAATGTTACATTTATAATTGTATTAGATAATTTTATACTTTGAATATTTTGACAATAAATAATCTTACCCAAAAATACTTACAACATAAACATCATTACCATTACAAAAACATAACAAACACCATAGGAAATAAAATACAAATCTGTTATTCCAATACCTTACATATAAGTATATATTACATAATATTTGTAACAACGACTTGACCACAAACTATCATATAGTAATTACAATTACAATTATAATTATATAAAGTATTCTCTCATACAACAAATAAAAATATAATATACCAAATACCAACCATTTATTATTTGCTTTCATACAAACAAGGTTTGTATAAATTAATCAACAACATATACACACATTATAATGATCATCACACATTCACAGTACCCAAAAACACTTACATGTGTATTACAATAAAAATATTACAAACACAATATTACAAATATCATCCGTATTAAAATAAATAATTTTAATATAACAGGTACTCCTATATGGGAAGATATGTTTATATAAGAAAATACCAATATAAAAAATGTTGGAAGAAATTAATCTTAATTAGTTCGTTATGTTGTGTATATATTACATACACATACTTACATAATATCCGTGGTGAGTTTTGCCTAGCGCAGCTTGCTGCTTGTGAGCCTAAGGCTTACAACCGCTTACACGAACATCATGTAATGATAAAAGGTACACAACCATAATTACTGGTGACATCTAAAACACTTATCCATGCAATTACATAATATTCGTGTAAGCGGTTGTGAGCCTAAGGCTCACAAGCAGCAAGCTGCGCTAGGCAAAACTCACCACGAACATCATGTAATAATACAAGTACAGATAAACAATAATATTGTATTTAAACCAATCATTAATAATAAGTAAT
>Ga0302300_1001836_pt1 | contig 11618 bp, 11 predicted proteins | sample III_Palsa_E1_1_FD_198756 | JGI IMG/M metagenome (GOLD analysis project Ga0302300, IMG submission 198756) | Peat permafrost microbial communities from Stordalen Mire near Abisko, Sweden - III_Palsa_E1_1 | ecosystem: Environmental > Terrestrial > Soil > Palsa > Peat permafrost | place: Sweden... | reverse complement strand
AGGAATACCGGAACAGTTTTACGGTGACCTGTATTACTACACCTATTTGCGTCAAATCCGCAGTGAACATAAACACAGAGAGCTTGAGTTCAATCTGGTCTTGCAGGGTACTGCGACGTACTTAGTGGACGGCAAGCGCCATGACATACGAACAGGAATGATCATCTGGCTGTTTCCAGGACAGGAGCATGTTCTGGTTAGAGAATCACCAGATTTTGTGATGTGGATAGGAGTCTATAAACCGGATTTTGTTTCCAAATTTTGCGTGTCAAGTTCATCTTATGCCTTGCGCCAGCAAAAGCCGGATGGAGATTTCTGCCGATGTCTTCGACTTGACGACGCCCGCTGGTTACTTTCAGTCTTGACTCAACTTAGCCATGCCCGGTCCGATGTATCCCTTTTTAACGCCGGACTCGGTTACACCCTGCTGTTAGCCTGGTCGGCCTATTGCTCTGCCGACGAATTAGGAATTAGCTCGATCCTCCATCCGGCGGTAAATAGAGCAGTACAACTTCTAGTAGAGAAACCGGAAACGGAAAGCGTAGAGGAAATTGCTCGGGAAGCCGGCCTTAGCGAATCGCGGCTGCGTGCGCTGTTCAAAGCTCAGACAGGTGTCACCCTCGTCGATTTTCGCAGCTATCAACGTATATGGAGGTTTCACAAGATATACGGAAATGGTCAGGGAATGAACATAACACACACTGCATTAGAAGCTGGGTTCGGCAGCTACACGCAATTTCATCGAGTGTTTAAGTCTATCATGGGATACGGACCTGCCCAATTTCGAAGGTCCTTGTCGATTACCAGCGGCCGAAAAAAATAGACATAATTAAGCGCCAGAGTACCATGTACCACACAGTGCGCCCGATTCCCGGCGTACTGTTGCTTATCACTCGTCCCGCCTCATGGATAACGCCAATCGGACGGACTTTAACTCGGAGCCGCGCACACTCCCGACAGCGAATTCCAGCGACACCCTGCACGGAACACTTTATGCAAACAGGGGTGTCACACCTGCCACAGCGAATTCGAGTGGGAACCTTCACATGCTTGTGGCAATAGAACGACCCCGGATCTCCCGGAACGGGTATCGCTTCAAGTGCAGGCAATTCCTTACCACAGCCGCCGCAAAACTTATTGGCCGGCGGATTACTGGTATTGCATTCGCTACAGATTAACATCGTACCCCTCATCGGATAATGGTAGTAACCTTACTGTTACCAATTGTATTTTACCGACAAATTCCCTTTTAATCCAACTTCTTGCCTCTCTTGCATCACTCACCACTGTCGGCCCGGTTAACGAAATGCCTTATTACGGGCGGGGGCCGATAATCGCGCCGACAATCTCATGGCTTTAATAGCCATTCGACACAGTTGGGTAGGGGAAATGACAAAACACATTTCGAAAATCTTGATAGCGACTCTGGCTTTAGTCCTGGTCTTCGCAGTTTATGGTTGTGGTGGAAGCGGAGGTGGAGGCAATGGAGGCGGGGGCGGTAGTACGCCTGTGGGAGGGAACACCAATGTATCTATCCCTACAGTAAACAATGCTGCGGCTCCGATGGGGTATTCCTTTAACAGTCCGATCTCGGCTGTGTCAGGGGATACCGTCACCTGGAACAACGAGTCCACGGCGCCGCACGGCATAACCTGGGATTCGCAGACTCCCTCCACGTCACCGGCTCCTGGAGCCAACATCCCGATATTCCAGGCGGGAACGACCTCGGCAGCATGGACAGTTCCTACTGTCACAGGTGCAACCACGTACAACTATCACTGCACGGTGCACGGTGTTACAATGGCGGGGGTTATAAACGTTACCCCGTAGCGTCTGATGTTCCCATAACAAAGAGGGATTGCCAGGCTGGCAATCCCTCTTTGTTAATTCTTATTTTACACCGATTTCTGAGACACCAGAGTCAATCTTAGAAGCATTGGCCCTCCGGACTAAAGTCCTGCGCTGAGCGCCCTTCGAGCACGTCGTTAACCAATAATGTTACTCTAGCGGCACTGCCCGTTAGGCAAGCCCGGTGTACACAGCACATCGGCAATATGCTGGTGAGCCGCAACGTAAACATGCACTCCCACAACTGCTCCTGTCAGTAACACCCCCAGTACACCCAATGCAATACCCGTTCCCAGGGATACCCACTGAGATGATGTCAAAAACTTCCTGGAACGAGTGATGCCTGCGCCCGGCATCTGAGTGAAGGCAGTCGATGTCTTAACGAGCTTGTCGTATCGATCGCGGCACCGCTTACACCCGGCAAGGTGAGCGAGCATTGTGAGTGTCGCTACAACAGACAGCCCACTATGAGCTAGCAGCAGTAAATCTTGATCTCTATTTGTGCAGTTCATACTGTTAACTGAAGTCCAGCAGAGTGGCAACCCTGTCATGCGCGGCGTAGAATTGGTACTTGACCGTGTTCAAGTTCCTGCCCAAAGAATGCGCAATTTCCGGTAAAGAAAGGCCAGAAAAGTAGTACAGATCTATAACATCCCTTTGTGGTTCAGGGAGTTTTGAGAGGGCATCGCGCACAGTTACCCGCAGGATAACTTCATTTGCTTCATTCTTGCTACTGGTCTGCAAAGATTCCATTTGATCGTCGAACAGCTGGCTGTGTCCTACTGATTTACGGTAGTCTTCTCGGATCTTATTGACTGCAATTCCCAATACCCAGGACCGGTACGACGACCTGGCGGCAAAACTCGGCAATCTCTCCCAACTTGTCAGCCATACATCTTGAATGATATCCTCAACTCGGTCTGAAGGAGCCTTAGAACAAAGATAAGATTGTACACCCTTTTTATGAGCGCGACAAAGAGCGTCGAACGCGGCGCGATCGCCCCGTTTTGCTGCTGTGATAAGACGACGTTCCCGAAATTCCTCGATTATCCCCTGCATGTCATATGGACAGTCCTTCAAGAATGAGAAAATTAGATGCTTAAAACCATAGCAGAGAATTACTCCGGCAACTTGACATATACCTTCTTGTCTGTGTCCACACGAACATCGTAATTGTCCAGTGGTCTTCGTGGCGGACCAGAGACATTAATCCCGTCTTGATCGAAGCGACCGCCATGGCAGGGACAGGTAAATTGGCTTTGCGCGCTGTTCCACGCAATAATGCATCCCATGTGGGTGCATTTTGACGAATAGGCTACCACACTGCCGTCAGTTTTGCGCGATAAAAAGAGGCTTGTTGCTCCGGAGGTCACTTTTTGCATCTGCCCCCGCTTGATTGAATCGGCTGACCCCACCGGCACCCAGGCCACGCCGGATGCCGATACACGGTCATCAAGCAGGCTGGTGCCGACCAGTCCGGCCACAGCAAGCGATACTATAAACTTCCGTCTTGACCAGTCCTTACAGAGATCCGATTGATTGATTATCATTTAAAACTGTCCTTTCAAAACAATTTGAGTATTTCTATTTCCTGGCGCCTGAATGGATTCTGCTATAATCCTAAAACTTCTGTCGTCAAACGGATAGGCTGTTAGGGAGAACACGGGGTATGTCTTCTGCCCATTGTAGTTGCCCTGAATAGTTCCGGCATACCTCGAACTCAGTGCGTATTCTCCCTGCAGAGAGGCCAGGTTTGACGATCCAAACTGGTCGTGGCCAGATGATCCCGAGGCAGTCACGAATATCTTGTCGTGAACCCCCAATGTGCCAAGGACGATTAAATCCCTGCTATCCCCGTTTTCGTAACCAAATACTCCGAGCGAGTTATATCCGGTGCGCTTAAACACGTGCAGATAGCCGCCCTGCGCGCTGCCTATTCTAGTTTCATCGTTCGTCAAAGAAAGATGACCTGTCGTCGATACACCGGCATCGACGTATACTCCATCTGGCTTGAATGAGCCTCTGTTGCTAAAGTAATCCACCCTTACTCCTGGTGATGCGCCACTGGCTGAGAAGTCGCCCACTGTATTGTATAAAGCAAGTTGCGGAGCGACCGTTAATGAATTGACAGCATCATACTGGTACTGCAAGGGAGCGAATTGGCCGACGGTTATGGAGTACTTGCTGTTTAGAATCGGCACGGAAAAATAGGCATCGTTCAGGTCGGCGGTCCATGTAAAGTCTGGAGGCGTTGCTGCGAGAAGATCTACGAAGTACCCCGAGCCGTTCAACGGGCCGCCTTTCACCCCGCCCACTTCAAAAAAGTCCAGAGAATCGAAGGTGAGAGGGCTGAGACTACTATTCGAAACCGTCGAACTACCAGTGATAATTCCACTTATTGGGATCGACGACAACCCCGTATGGTAAGCCGGCGGTTCTCCTCCGGGCCAGTTGAAGTGATTCGCCTGATAGGCAAGACCAAAGGTGTTTAGCTGGGGAGCAACAGTATGGCACGCCGAACATGGAACCCCATACCTGCGGCTTAGTTCAGGAAGTGCTTGCGAGGGCCTGGGGGCTGAACTCATGGAAAGCGCCAACAGGAGAACAATGACCACAGCAGCGTTTATTATCCAGACAACCGATTTAAGCAACTTCGTCCCCCTTACAAACTGTGCCCCTCGATAACTTAGTGAGCGTATGCAGTGTAAAGGTTTGAAACAGGGGAATTATTTTTAAACGGTAAAGAAGGAATGGGCTGTGGGAGTATTAGTAGGAGCTAAATGTTGGTCCGATGGCAGTGCCGGCAGCACTTTCTACACCGGCGGATAGTGAGCATCCCGGCAATGCCGGAATATCGTCCTGATTGCAGTCTTCGTCTGCAGCCGGTACTCCCGATGAAACGCTGGAACCACGCAGCCAGTGCGCATGACCATCGCAGAAGACATAGTTGGACCCCAGTGAATGCCGTCCATCAGCGGCTGGAAATTGTGTTTGCAGAAGATTTAAGGGGACGCGTCCGCCAAGGTATCCCGTGGCATATTTGTTGGCCGTGCTGGTTGTTGCATCGGTCTGTGCGTAGAGCCGATTGTCTAATCCATTTCCGGATGCGGAAAAATTTGTGCTGCTCGGCGGACTGCCGTCCGCTCCTTCACGAGGGCTGCCGAGATTAACGGACACGGCTGAGGTTTCAAAGAGCATAACCGTCTGGGAAGGTGCGTTTAGCTCGGGATCGGTCAGTCCGCTTAAAATGTCCTCATAGCCTTCCCCCTGATCTACAAGATTGATGTTGTATCCATAAGAGACTTCTGTTTCGCGAAAGGCCTGGGAGGATGTAGTGTCGGTTGGGCAGTTAAATACGCCCTGACTGTTTATATAAGGCAGGCACTGTGAAGCCCAGCCTTCCCCCTGCCAGATACGACCCGCCGATGTGGCCTGTATTCCGTTGGGATATGTCGAATCGTTATCGCTTACGTATTGCTGAAGAGCGAGGGATAACTGCTTTTCGTTTGAAAGACAGGTAGCGGAGCGGCCTTTTTCTCTTGCCAAGGCAAATACCGGGAACAGAATGGCGGCGATAATCGTAATAATGGCGACGACCGTAAGCAACTCAATCAGCGTAAAGCCTTCAAGCGACTTCGGATTTCGAATGTATAGTGCTTGTGATTGTCTCTTCATGAGTTAAATTGACCAAACAAATCTGGATACTTTAGTTCATTTAAAGTTTCTTGCTGAGAATCCTTTATTTCCAGGACATGCAATAATATGCGTACGATTATCAGGTGACGAAAGTTTCCTCCTCGGGTCGATAAATATCAATGATTGTCCAATGTCTATAACACTATGAAAAAACGTAATCGATCCGTATTAGCCCTCGCATTGCTGGGCCTAGCTCTGTCCCTCCAGACCACTGCTATTCTCGCAGCGAAGATGAAGAACACCGAAAGTCCCGATGCGGCTCTAGTGGGCGCGGCAGAACAGGGTGATTTTGGAGGCGTAAAGAAGGCGCTTGGCGCGGGCGCCAACGTCAATGCTGCGGCGAAGGACGGAGCGACTGCTGTAGAATGCGCAGGCTATCGAGGGCGTATCTACGATATCAGCAAGTCTGAGGATGACATCAATACGCGGCTCAATATCATTGAGCTTCTAATATCGAAAGGCGCAGTTGTCAATACGCCGGACACGGTAAGTTTTGCGGGCAATATCATGACCGACGCTCTCGCGGAACAGCGATACGACCTTGTGAACTCGCTTTTGCAAAACGGAGCAGATGCCCGCGCATTAACCTTCCCAAATTTACTCACAACCCGCTATAAATTGCATCCTAACCCAAACCGCCAGCAAAGGGCGTTGTTTGAAAAACTTTTGTCCGAAGGCCAGAATCCTCAGACACTAACAAGCGCGTTGTATTTTGCAGTTCGTTCCGATGATGCTGCGTACTTTGTGAATGAATTGTTACAAAAAGGAGCCGATGTCAACGATCAATCGTTTGTTGGTGGAACACCTTTGATCGAGGCCATTCTGGCGGGAAAGCCCAAGATTGTACAGCTATTGGTGAGCAGCGGTGCGAAGCCTGATGTACCCTACAAAGCTCCAGCTCAGAACTATTCCGATGACCGATCCAAACTGTATAACGGCAAAACCCCATTAGCTATCGCAAAGGATATCCTTGCTTTGGACACTAAAGCACAGGGGGCGTCAACCGGAACTCAGACCGGAACTCAGACCGATACGCTTCCAAGTCAGGATCCAGACAACTACACGCATATCGTTGGCATACTAAAGAAGGCTGGCGCGAAGTGATCGACACAATAACTCTGCTTAAGGAACTCGTATTTGCACCTGGACCTCCAGGCCAGGAGGAGCTAGTGGCTGTGGTAGTGGAAGACCACGCAAAATCTTTGGGCTGTCCGGTTAAGCGGGATCCGCGCGGTAATGTCATCATTGGGTTGCCGGGCGCGGATGCCATACCGGAGCACGCCGACATTGTTGTGACAGCCCATCTAGACGAAATTGCTTTGATGGTCGAGAGCGCGGAACCTGACGGAAAGCTTAAAGTCGTTCCTATGGGAGGCCTGCTGCCGTGGAAATGGGGGGAGGGCCCCGTCTCAGTCCTCGCAACGGGCGGCGCTATTCCTGGAATATTAGGCTTCGGATCCATTCACACCAACAGCCCGGAGAGCGCAGCGGTTAAAGCACGGGAAAGACCTCTCAGTTGGGACGGAGCCCGCGTCTTCACAGGATTGTCGGTACATGCCTTGAATGAACAGGGAGTACGTCCTGGAACCAGAGTAGTCCTTGGACAGGATCGGCGTATCGTTACACAGTTCAGCGACTTCATCGCCAGTCCGTTTCTTGATGACAGGGCAGATTTAACGGCGCTCATTCTGACTCTGGAGGCCATTAAGCAACGCGGTAGCAGCCAGGATGTCTTTCCAGGAAAGTCAGTTGTCTTTGCGGCAACGGCTGCGGAAGAAGTAGGGGGCCATGGCGCGCTTGCTCTATTTCGACGAATGACACCCGAAATTGCCATCGCGCTGGAAATTGGCCCGCGTGTTCCAGAAAGCCCATTTACGCTGGATGCCAAACCAACTGTGTGGGTAAACGACGGTTACAGCGCCATGCTGGGATCCGATATAGACCTCATGTCCAGGGTCGTTTCAGAATCGGGAATAGACGTCCACTGGCAAGCCTTGTCACGCGGCGGAAGCGATGCGACCTGCGCAGCGTCGCATGGATTGGTCGACAGGCCGTTCACGCTGGCTTTCGCCGCGGAGAACTCGCACGGATACGAGATCACGCATAAAAATTCGATCGGTCAATTGTCGAAACTGCTGCTTGCGTTGTTGGACACATTGGCGGGCGGATAATTGTAACGAAGAGGGCGCAGCGCCCTCTTCGTTCTGTTCTTAAAACTCGATGACGCTACGCAGAACTTCTCCGGAATGCATCGCTTCGAAGGCTTCGTTAACCTGATCCAGCCTAATCCTTGCCGTTACCATCTCATCCAGCTTGAGTTCACCCTGCAGATACAGTTGAGCCAGAAGAGGGAAGTCATTAGAGGGCAGGGCGTCTCCGCAATGACAGACCTTAAGCGTCGCCTTGTTCCAGTAAATCCCGGTGTCTACATTCCCAAAGTTGAGGTTTACCATTTGCTCATCCTCAGGGAGTCCAATGTGGACGGCAGTTCCAGCGTAGGCCAATGAGGCTATGGCCTGTTCAATGGTCTTAGGGATGCCGACGGCTTCGTAGGCGAAGTCTACGCCATTGCCGTCTGCAATCTCGCGCACTTTGGCCACAGCATCTCCATGGCTCGCATTCACTACATCCGTCGCTCCAAAATCCTTCGCCCACTTAAGCTTGGTATCGGAAAGATCGACAGCGATGATCCGCTTGGCATGCGCCAGACGCGCCCCTTGAATAACGGATATTCCGACTCCACCGCAGCCAAAAACGGCGACATTGGCGCCGGGGAAAACCGGAGCAGTATTAAGTGCTGCTCCCACGCCTGTAATCACACCACAGGCAATCAAGCTCGCCTTATCCAAAGGCATCTCCGCAGGCATCTTAATCGCGGCCTTGGCGTGAACTACCGTGTATGTGGAGAATGTCCCGCAGCGAAGAACCTGAGTGAGCAAGGCGCCGTCCGACTTGCGATGAATTCTTTGTTTGGGACGCAAAGCCATCCAGCATCGTCTCGGATCACCGCGCAAACAGGCTGGGCAAGTTTCACATGGGGCCCTATAGGCAATGACCACGGGATCGCCGGGCTTTAGCGTTGTCACACCTTCGCCGACCGATTCTATAATTCCAGCGCCTTCGTGCCCCAGAAGGATGGGAAAGGCCATGCCTAGACCGCCCATGTTTTTAACATGAAGATCCGTATGGCAGACTCCCGACGCCACCAATTTAACGCGAACTTCGTTTGGGCCAGGGTCATCCACAATAATATCGATGACTTCCACGGGGGAATTCGGCTGGTTAAGTACCGCTGCGCGACCTTCAATAGACATAGCGTAACTCCCTGACTTTTGTTCTTAATATCAAGGATTATGGTAGGCGCCGAAACACATGTCAACCAGCGGCAGGGTCCTGCTTATAGTAATCGCTCAAAACTCGGTAAAGATCGGGATATACGTGCCTCATGGCCTGGGATTGTTCGAAAAAGCACTCTGTGGAAACCGCAAAGAATTCCGCAGGGTTGGTAGCTCCGTAAGCATTCAGGAGGCGGACTTGACCTTCGCGGGATTCTTCAACGAGAGTGTCAAACTCGGAAGACATGACCGAGGACCAGCGGTCATAGAGATCCTGATCCTGCAGACGCGGGACACCGTCGGCGCTGCCGTTATTGTAATCCAGCTTGTGCGCAAACTCGTGGTAGACGACATTCCTGCCATCCAATTCGTTTCTCCCGCCTGCAAGCACTTCAGGCCAGGAGAGAATAACAGGGCCTTGACTCCAGGCTTCACCAAGACGGACATTCGGAACCAGGTTGACGGCATTGTCAGGTCCGGTTACTTTTTCAATGGCCATGTAGTTATAGGGGTAAACCAAAATCGATTCTACATTAGAGAAGTAATCGTGTTTAATCGCCAGTATCAATCGAGAAGCCTGTGCCGCGATGCTGACTTTGATTTCCTGGGTCATCCCAAGACCTTTACAGCCCTCCCAATTCTTTTCTCCAACGATAACTTTGACGATATCTTCCAGGCTTGCCTTCTGCGCTACAGGCAGCCGGTTGTAAAAGATACAATTCGTGGTTAAGATAGTCCGCCATTCTTCAGGAAATGGCTTTTCAAGCAGATTTTGTCGTTTATTCTGAAAAATGCGGAAGACCAAGGTACTTGCTGTCCATTCTGTGCTCGTGGTTACACCCATTCCATCATAGAGAAGGCGACCGCTGTGACGCACCCGATGGGAGATCCTTCCATCGTATTATGGATGATCTACGGTTCATTTCGGATCAACAGTTCCTAACAGGGAACCGTTCCAATCGAAGCGCCTGTTAGCGCGTATATTTGCCCACCACTCGTAAAATCTTATTTTATGTAATATTGTATTACTGGTTCTCGCAAGGAGTGACAATAAAACGCAATTGCCGAGAATTCAAGCAATATTGAAAATAAATAACTTCTCTTGACGACGAATATAGGCAGCATTTTGCCCTTAATTAGAATTTATTTGCTTAGACTTTGAAAATTTGCCTTTTCCTTTGATTATTTAACAATTTCTTAACAGTCTGATGGCCTCCGTTCCGGTATACTTTAAGCGCTTTCTAAAGTAGAGACGCGAATCACTGGAGATCAGTAAATGGACCTTTTCGGACAAACGATAACAACTTCACAGGGATGTTTCCTGCTTTTTGCATTGGCGCTAGCCCTTGGATTTGAGTTTGTTAACGGCTTCCATGACACGGCCAATGCAGTAGCCACGGTGATCTATACAAAGAGTCTTAAGCCTGTCCCTGCAGTTATCTGGTCCGGATGCTGGAATTTAATTGGGGTGTTAACGTCACTGGGCACCGTAGCCTTTGGCATCCTGGCGTTGCTTCCATCAGACCTAGTAACGAACGCAGGCTCCGGTGCAAGCTACGCCATGGTTTTTGCCCTGTTGATTTCGGCAATTATTTGGAATGTTGGTACTTGGTTCTTAGGGCTACCGGCTTCAAGTTCACACACAATGATTGGCGCAATCCTGGGCGTAGGCCTTGCCTATGCTCTTGCGCACGGTCAGTCGCTGGAAGACGGCATAAACTGGACTCAGGTTCAAAACGTATTTGCGGCCCTCCTACTATCTCCACTAGTCGGCTTCTTCGGCTCAGCGCTCTTGCTGGTCGTTGCAAAGGCCTTGATTAAAAAACCTGAGCTATTTCAGCCGCCGGACGGTGATAAGCCCCCTCCAACATGGATTCGGTCGTTGCTTATTCTAACGTGTACTGGTGTCAGCTTCAGCCACGGTTCCAACGACGGCCAGAAGGGCATGGGACTGCTTCTCCTAATTCTAATCGGTACGGTCCCCGGCGCATTTGCCGTCAATCTGGAAACCAGTCCACAAGATGTAACCCAGATCGTGATGTCGTCACGAGCCATTGAATCACAGTTCCACACAATGGCGCCCGGCCTTACTCTTACATCCGTTCAAGCCAGGACGGAATTGAAGAGCTTCCTAAAAAATAATGGCACGGCGACCCCATCCACATACGCCGCCATAGCAACCAGAAGCTCGGATATCGCTACCCTTCTGACCAGCAAGAATGACTTCAACGATCTTTCAGTGGCTCAACGCTCTATTCTGCGCGGTGAAGCGTCGCAGGTTGCAGACTCTATTGGAAAGCTGGCCAAGAAAAAGATGCTTCCAGCGGATCAACTAAAGGCGCCCGTTGTCTACGAAAAGAGTTTGGACAAAGTCACCAAGTATATCCCGCTATGGATCAAGTTCGCCGTCGCTCTTGCATTGGGAATCGGCACAATGGTTGGCTGGAAGCGCATTGTTGTTACCGTGGGAGAGAAGATTGGCAAGGACCATATGACCTACGGACAGGGAGCTTCCGCGGAACTTGTCGCCATGGCTACCATTGGATTGGCGACGCAATTTGGACTCCCGGTGAGCACAACCCATGTCCTATCCTCGGGTGTCGCTGGTACGATGTGGGCCAATCAATCCGGACTGCAGGGCAACACTCTCAGGAATATTATCCTGGCATGGGTTCTGACGCTTCCAGTCTGTATATTCCTGGGCGCCACGATTTTTTCCGCAGCACTCTACCTCGTCTT
>Ga0302300_1001821_pt1 | contig 11680 bp, 8 predicted proteins | sample III_Palsa_E1_1_FD_198756 | JGI IMG/M metagenome (GOLD analysis project Ga0302300, IMG submission 198756) | Peat permafrost microbial communities from Stordalen Mire near Abisko, Sweden - III_Palsa_E1_1 | ecosystem: Environmental > Terrestrial > Soil > Palsa > Peat permafrost | place: Sweden... | reverse complement strand
AAATGTTTCATGTGTAATGTAGTTACATGTATAATGTATTTACATGTATAATGTATTTACATGTATAATGTATTTACATGTATAATGTATTTACATGTATAATGTATTTACATATATAATATAGTTAATAACAAAGTACATTAATAATAATTAATATTCAGTCATCAGTAAAACGAACAAGTAGCAAAAAGTATTTAATTATTTATGGATGGTATATATATATATATATATATTATGTGTGAATGGAGTGACACATGAGAGAGAAGGAGAGATGGAAAAAGAGGAATGAACATCGATTAATCATCATATATATTAAAACATATGAGATAGAGAAGATAGTTATACTATATTATAATTTTTAGGTATTGAATACCTAAATTTGTTTGTACACATGTTATTTGTTTATTTGTTTATTTGTTTGTAATTTTGTTTGTAATTTTGTAAGTGCAAAAAAGTTATACTATTAACTGTAGTGGATGTGTGGTGTGTGGTGTGGTATGTGATGTGTATGTGGTATGTGTCCGAGCCTGTGGTGTTGGGTGTTGTGTATGTGATGGGTCCAAGTCAATACTGGATCCAGTGTTTGACATACTATTACTTGGAATTGTTTCACCATCACTTCCATTATCACCATTAGTACTATTCCTATTCTTTGACACCTTTCGTTTTAATGCCAATTTTAAACATTGATTAAAATCAACGGTTGCTTGCCACTTGACGATAGTATCGGATTTCATCAGAATTACAATATGAGATTGGGCCAAATCGAATATGTTAATGTTAATGTTATTGTTATTACAACAGTCTTCAATAGCTTTGAAGATTTTCTTCCTCATAATATCCTCAATGTTAATTTCGGTCAAGCAACCTGTTTTTATGAATTCATTGTATAGTTTCATAGCGTTAACTTTGAAGTCGGCAATATTATTAATGTTATTGCCGCTATTTTTGAACTTCTCCACAGCCTGATAAAACAGTACATTTTCGACAGACCAATGTTCAATGTTAAACTTCTTAAATCCTTCATATAAAACAGTATTATTAAAAATAGTTTGAATAATATCATTCTTGTCAGAATGGGTAAGTTTGAAGATGGTAGTTTCAATGTTCATATCACCGATATCACTATCAGTGGTGGACATAAGGTTCTTTGACGTCAGACGTGTCATAAAGTTATAGAACTTATCATTAGTTAGGCAAATTGGGAAGGTAGCAGTCAGAAGAATCATTAGTAAATTAGTTATGATGTAAAGCCAACGATAATCAAACCATTCTGGAAACAGATGAGGAGCAAATGCATATAAAATAGTAAGTAGAATTGTTGTGGGAAAGTTAATCATCATTGATAGATTAATCTCAAACTTCATAAAAAATGGATCACTGATCCGCATAAGCTTAACTGTGAAATAGATTAGGAGGACTGACATTACCATCAATGAGATAGCAAATGATGCAATACTTACTCTATTGCAATCATTGGTCATAACGTTACTGTAGTCACTGAAATAAAGAAGAAATAAATACATAATAACATTTACTGTACCAACAATAAAAGATAAAATTATCCTAAAAGGTAACCTGATAGACTTGCGTGCAATCATAAACCATGTTGATATTTTACCCGTTTCTTTAGCTTTGTTAATTTGTGACTGAAATACAACAGTTGGAGTTACCATGATGAAATGCATAGTGAAATATACATACGCTACCAACATAACGTTGACTACCATACAGAACAGTGTTTTACCAAAAATCATACTTGCAGTCTCCACCATTGAGAAGGCGAAAGCAAAACTCAAATGTGCCATCAGAGTTATAGGACTACGATGACTAATAATACGATGTTTACGTTTTTTGAACAACATGAACATGGATGACACAAAACACACTATATGTATCACAGTATACACATATAAAAAGTATGCTACCTGTTTGCTTGCAGGTTCTGCAAACGTAAAATTTGACATGTTAAGATAGTGCAGTATTTACTGTGGACTTTTCATGTGATTAAATCAATTTATCAATAATACGCGTAACTGTATTGCACCACGATCTTTCTTTTATTCATACTCTTTACCCCTCACCTCCCTCACATCCCTCACCTCCCTCACATCCCTCACCTCCCTCACATCCCTCACCTCCCTCACATCCCTCACCTCCTCCATTCTTTTCCTTTCTTCCTTCTCTCTCTCATCATATGATAATAGTGCAATTACACAACATTCGTGACGAGAGACAAGAATAGAGATAGGCGAAGTGGAAGTTGAGGCAATTAACCACGATGATCGTGTGAATTATGATATTAATAACCAGATAAATTAACAACATATACTTATGTTATAACATGATCATCATGGTTAATTGCCTCAACTTCCACTTCGCCTATCTCTGTTCTTGTCTCTCGTCACAGATTTCACGTAATTGCCAGTGGCTGTACTGATACATAAACTCCTTTCCTTCATTACTTCGTCTCTCTCTCTTACCCAACTCAGTCCAAGAATTACTAATACATTATATTATATTATACATTATAATGTTATATTTGTAATATTTTATGTAAAATTGAATATTTTATATGTCGTTTTGTTAAACGTGATAAACAGGAAACAAAACAAATAAAATGAGTATGTCTGTTGAACCAAGTACTAATGATAATGGTTATATGAGTGTAACTTACGATGTGAACGCATCATTGCCAGTCACAAATTTAAACACTAATGAACAGTTGTTCGAAAAACTCTGGACTGATCTATCAAACTTTGTACGAATTACGTGCCTGAATCGAGATGAAACTCATGGTTATAACCACATGTGTCAAGTTGCCACATTAGGTATGAGAATTTGCAACAACTTCTATCCATTGAATTATGACTCAGATAATAAGTCAAGTAATAATGATCTAGGTGATGGAACTAATAATGCAAATGGTAATGAAATAGACTTTATAACTAAATGTTTGGTGTGTATTGTTGCTTGGTTACATGATGTTAATGATAGCAAATATGCATGTGATGATAATAAAGTAGCTATTGACAAATTTCTATCTTACATATATGGTAAGTACGAGGTTGTTACTGAAGGTTATAACAATGAACATAATTTTGTTACTGACCTAAATTTGGCTATCGATTATGTTTCATACTCAAAGGAGGTGAAGTTGTTTGGTAAACTGGAAGTTGCTCGATGGGAACAAGTATTACCATCACAAAGATTAATTCTAGTAAGAAATATTGTTAGTGATGCTGATAAGATAGAATCTTTGGGTTCGGGTGGTGTTGAACGGTGTATCGGTTATTCTCGTCATAAACATCCAGGTCGTGATGACAAACAACATATTAAACATTTAGTTGATCACTATGATGAGAAATTGGGTCACCTATACGATAAATACATCGTCACGTCAGCTGGTAAATTATTGGCTAAACAACCTCATGATATTATGCTCGATATTGTGTCCCAGTACCGATCACAGGTATAAACACCTCCACTTATCCCATTTATCTTTTCTCTTTTATCTTTTTTATCTTTTATCTTTTATCTTTTAACATGATATTTGTATGTTCGACATACAAAATTTTTTATTAACTATATGTTATAATAATATTACAAATACATTATTATAATAAGTAATTACAATATTGGTATGTATACATTTTAATGTACAAAATGTTTTGTTGATGTGTATATAATATATAATAAACAAGTAATATATAACAAGAGGGGATTAACCTATGATGTATTATTTATAATATAGTACGTACAAAAATATTTGTCTAATCCATGTATGTGTTGTAAAGGTAATATAGCATATAGCAAAATAACTATAATAATTTTAGTTTACATAAACAAGTATCAATACACAAAAATATCTTAATGGTGTATATGTGTATGTATATATCTATAGTATAGACAATGGAACAACAAGAAAATATAACAACCAATAATTACCATATTGAACAATAAACATATTATTATTATTATTATATAAAGTGTATCACAACAAAATTGGTGATTGTAAAATTAAACATTACATTGTTAATGTTAACATAATTTACATATAACATGATTTACAGTTATTTGTTTATCTCAATATAAATCCGTTGAATTGTGCAATATAACAAATAATTTATGTATTGTACAATTCAACGGGAGAAGACAGAGAGAGAGAAGGAGGAGGATGAGGAGAAGGGGATAAAAGGATGAGACAGAAGAGAAATATGAATATAACAAAGAGAGAATGTAATGTTAATTATAATATTTTTTATTTGGGTATCATAAGTATGAATTTGTATACCTTAGGTATACAAAGTTGTAGCTATTGGTCTTATAATGGTAAGTAACAATTGATTTTTTATTAACATTAATAACGTGTGTGATATACATTATAAATAAAAAGGTATTAGTAAAACATGACAGAAATAGTAGAATTAACGATGAATGATATCAATCAACACAATTTGAAGTATTTGTATACTAGTGGTTATAAAGTTGTGATCATCACAGGTAAAACGTTGGTAACAGATACGATACATGATAATGTTGAAACTGGATATGGTGAAGATGGTGAAGATCAGGACAAAAAAATAGATACTAACAACATGATGAACACTAGGATAGTAACCACTACTAGGAGAGCAATGATTAGACCATCATTTGATGATACATATTATTACATACTTGGATATAAATTAATTAACAAGATTAGAACAGTTGATAGTTTTTGGGAAGAAGATTGTTTTAAACCTATAACACGTTATTGTCATGATGTATTAAATATAGTCAATATGAGTTTTCCTGTGATATTTGAAGGTGCAGTTGAACTCCCAATTTGGATTGTACATGATAAGTTTTTTGTATTAGAAGGTGTGGTACGTAAACTTGGTAAGTGGTATAATTTACCCGTTGTATCTTGGGCTTTATCTCCTGACAATAGTTTACGCAAGATGACTCGCAATGAGATGAATTTATGTTGGCAAGAGATGTGTGTTACCATGAATGTTAAAACAAGAAATAAGTCCTATCATAACCTATTTATCGATAGTTGTGGTTCCAAAGAGTATTATGCCTTTGCTCACGTTGATCATGATTGGGATATTATACCCCTATCATATAAACAAATTTCCTTTTGTGAACAACATGAAATAGGTATTAACTGTTCTATATTTCCAATGTTATCGCGTATTCTAAATGATAAACAGTATCGTCATTTAATATCATAACATACCCATCCTTCCTCCACCCATCCACCCTCTCCTTCCTCATCCCATCCACCCTTTTCTCCTCTACACCGTTATCCATCTTTCCTCTTCCCTTCTATCTTTTTTACTTCTTAACCTATTTTTTCTTCATTATGATACTACATCATAATATACAGTTATACTAATTGTATGTTTACCTATCTTGTTTTTTGTATTTTTAAAATACAAAATAATATTACATATAACAGTACATTTACTTGTTTTACACATATAATTGTTAGCTCGATCTGTATAATAACACTTACATATACATCACAACATATTTACTTATGTAAATGTATATGTATATAAAATATAGTTAAAATTATTAACATATATTTTTACACTTTGAAATAGTTTTGGGATTAAAAATATTCGGGGGGGTGGAAGAGGGAGAGGAGAGGAGAGTGGGGTCAAAAGTACCATACTAGTAAAACTAGTTTGATATATGTATATCTAACTTTCCAATTTTTAATTTAATTAATTTAAGTTATATCTTGATTTTTACAATTATAGTTATTATCTTGGTTTGGGCCAAAAAACATTATACTTGAGATGTGTGTTTTGATTAAACAAATGTACATATGTTAAACATATGTACAATAAAGAAATTTTATGTGTTAACCTATTTACTATCTGATTGACATTATTCAACATAGTTTTATCTAGTTAATATTTAACCAGAATATGTTAGATAGGTAAATCTATATTAGAAACATTTTAATTGAGTAAAAGATACTATAATCAAAAAAAAAGATAAACACTATGTAATGTTATTTTAATGTAGAGTAGATTTTTACACTCATTGACAGATAAAAAGTCTTGACTCTTTGTTCCTTTCAGGTAAACATGTTTCAGGTAAGCATATTTCAGGTGAGCATTCTTACCTGAAAGGAACAAAGTGTTAACACCCTTCAGTGATAGCGAGTATAGAATGGTTCTATACTAAAATAAGGTTATAACAGTTGTATACATATACACATAAATATTTTCGTATTTTAAACTTTGTTTAAATATCTCAACATCTCAACAAGGTTAAGACATAAGATGGTAGAATAGTTACTTTAACTTATTCTCAGACAGATTAAAATAAAATTTTTTGACTAGTAAGGGGGAGGGTGTGTTTAATTACACTTTATTAGATTACATCTTATGGTTTTTAACTTCCCTAAGATATTGTTGTTTAACTAATATATGTCCAATCACCGTGTTTTTTATCTTGAAGATTTTTAACATTAAACCGTATTATTGTATAACAATTGTTTTGTTATTAGACTATACAATATTGTTATATTATTATATTATTTAAAGTTATTTTGTATCCACACAATACAAAAAAATGGTATTTATATGTATTAATAACAAACATAATTTAGAATTACTTTGTATTCTGGGAATACAAAAATAACATAAACAAATCGATATTAATCATGAACACGATTATAGTTACATTCACGTACACAAATATATGTATCTATATTATTAGTGAGTAACTATGATTAGTTAAATTAACAATATATACAGTGTGATGTCAAATATAAACTATGTTAATTATAACACTATATTATCTATTTTGTATTTTAAAAATACAAAGGTATATGTATGTATGCATATTATTAATATTGTGTTGTTTTTGTTATCCAGAAAGTAATTTATTGAGCTTGGATACATATTCGGTATATTGGTCACGCATGTATCTGTCAATCTGTTGTGGCGATAGTTTTTTATTGATAACATATCGCTTCCTGTAGTCGCTAATTTTGGCATTTTGTTCGTTAATGAGAATTATGTATGGTAACCATTCATCTGGATAGGATTCATACTCAGGAATTACACTGTAAGTCATACTTATGATTTCATGATTGACGTTATATTTGTAATGTGCTACATTACCATCAGCACCAATGTCAATTGACTCAATCATTTTGAGATCAAAACTATCATCACTACTACTACTATTTAATGTAGGAGGGGAAGAGAGGTGGAGAGTATCATCTGACGACAGTGAAGATATATCTTCATGATTACATTCAACAAACAATGCCAAACCATGTCTTTTGCTATATCTTTTGGTCTTTGACAGTTCACATGGACTAGTTGGTGTCATTGGACTATTAAGACTTACATTACTACTACCACTACTAGTTAACATTTTTGGTGCCCAACATCACCTAATACAAATATTATTTATAAATCAATTTTGCAAATAATGTAATAATCAATATATTGTTAATATTTAAGGAAGGAGGAAAAAAGAGAGAGAGAGAATGGAGTATAAAGTAAAGAGAAAGTAAAGTTAAAAAAATAAGGGGTAAACAAACTACGATATAATTTTAGTTATTGTAGTAACCTCAAATGTTTTTAATATTCTTAATGTGTTCAACGATACTTGTTGTTATGGTGTAATATACTATTAAATAATGTCATACTTATTTATGTAAATATACATATATATTTAGTAAAGAAAAGTTATTAATAAATAATAGCATATAAAAGAACGAACAGACAACAGAAACAAAAAAGCATGATACCAAACAACAGTAACGAAAACAGTAATGAAAACATTAATGTTAATAATATTATACCCAGTTACAATTTATTAACTTTATTACTTGAATTGGCATTTTCAGACATGAGTGATTATGAATGTAAAGTTATAACTGATGATTGTGTAATATACAACTGTGATATTTATATGTTATATGTTGACTCTGACATTATTGGATATGAAGATCATGAGATAAGAATTATATATTGTCATGAGTGTGATGTTTACTATTATGTTAATAAGGATGAGTCCGATACCACAGTATATTCAGTAAGTAGACAATTGACATATATCATTGACAACATTGATAGTTACTAACTATTTACACTATTGTATAAGTTTACAAGTATTATTATATCTTGTGTATATAATAATATTATATACTTACATACGATACCAATAAATTTTATATGTATGTATATATGTATATATATACATACATATATTATAACACTAATTATTACTTATTACAAATTACAAATTATAAAATGTAAGAATACAATATTGTTCACCATGAACAATATACATAATAAGTATAAATATATACTATTGAAATTAACATTACTCGGTAGTAGTTTTTATATTCCAGGTATCATAATATTTTATTCTTCCTCCTGTTTCCTCTTACACACTTCACATGGATATATCCATACAATTACATAAAATCCGTGTAGGCAGTCTAACCACGAATATCATGTAACTGGACAATAGTAATCAACCAGTTATATTAATATATTATATTCGCATGACCACATGATATTTGTGGTTAGACTACCTACACGGATTTTATGTAATTACCGGCAGTTTTGACATATATCTTCTTCCTTCTTCCTTCTTCCTCCTTCCTCCTTCATTTCAGTCTCTTTCCTCACTTCATTATTTATATTGTTTATATTTTTAATATGGGTATTTGATAGTATTGAATATCTACATGTAATAGATATTTTTGTATATGTGGATAAGATAATAATTGGTATTATAATAAACTGAATTTTGTAATTAGTGTATGATAAAATCATTCAATGATGAGTGGTACATCAGTCAGATCGAAGAACGATTGGATGAGAAACTGTAGTGATGATGATATTATCAATGGTTATTATGACTATTCATATATAGAACAAGCGTTTCATGCAGATTTTTATCATGATGTGTATTACTCATACATCATGTATAATACTTATTATATTGACGATTTGAGAGCAATGAAGAAGTTTGAAAAGTTAAACCCATCGTTATATTCGGGACTGTACGACAATGTTACACTTTCGGTTTTGCGCCTTTGTATCCAACATTGCAATCATACACATGTTGTTGAACAGGTGCTAAAACTTAAATAATATTACAACTGTATTAAGGTGAACCAAAATTACTATATATTATAGTAATAAATATTATTATTATGAGAAATATTACTTTTATCCTCATTCTCCCTTTTTACCCTCTTTCCTCCAACTTCTTCTTCTTCTCACCTCACCTCACCTTCTCTAATTTCTACAAACAAAAATAACATATATTGGTTGTAAAACGATTAACACATAATAAAATATATGGTGTATACCATTACGTAAATGTTAAATGTTTCACAATATCACAACTGTATACCTTTTTATTATATGGTTTTTAAGTTTACTTTATTATAAAGTAAATGGATAATATGATTATTAATGATGAAATGATAATGTAAATCATTGTGATATAAAAATAATATGAGTGAATGTGAAATACAGGATATCGTGTATGATGGATTACCAGTTATTCTTAACGCTGGAGCGGAAGGGTGGCGAATGAGAGATAATTTCAACAAGTCATTCGAGAATGCTATGTTATGTGATAATGAGAGGATTATTAGTGGTGATATTATTTATAATATTAGTATTGATGATGGCTGTCTTTTCATTCAAGATAGACGTAAAGATTGGGATCCAATTACCATGTTAACCGATGAACAACAGAAGGCTATATGTAGTGATAATACGGGTATATCTTTTAATCAATGTCCGTGGTTCCATTTTGTTGTTATAACAACATATCAAAAAGCCAGAGTTGTACAACAGGCAATTGATTCATGTGCTAATTTGGACCCCATACTTAGATTGTTTGATAAACAATGTTTACAACAAACTACACCAGTTGCACCTGTTGTTGAGTTTGATATGGTTGCAAAACAAGGAAGAATGTATCTGTTGAATGACAGACAACCTTATTATTTTGTTAGTAACTTCAAGGGTCTAATTTATGCTAAGGAACACAAAACAAACATGATTCACATCTTTGACAAAAACTTTCATGAAACGGTTGTTGTTCACAAAAATGTTCACCCATATGGTGACTTGGTTTCTTACCCGGATGGAACTTTAGTTCAACTCATTAAGTTTGATGACTATAACAAGAACTGTGACACTACTGATCCTTATTACATGGAGATCATGGACAGAACTGTCAAAAGTGTGTTTATCCCACAAAGTCTTAATAAACCGTGTTATAACACACACGATTTGGATCTTGTATTTTATGACTTTGCCCATGTTATGATGATATTAACTAACGATATTTCAAACTACAATGAAATTAACTGTCGTAAATTAAGATTACAACTTGAGTCATATTTGACACCAAATGATATTGCACAGGAGTTGCTTTATATCATTGATTGTAAGCTTGTGGAATTACGTGGTCAACAGTTGATATCAACTATCAACAATGATGTCAATCTTTGGTTTTCATCATCATCATTTGATCAACGCCTGATTAATATGAGAACTATGTCTCCAGTAGAATGGAACTTGTGGTTGGAAGAACAACAACAACAAGAACAACAAAACAGAGGTGGCAGTGACCATATATCCTGCTCCAACGTTCACACAACCTGGGATACAGATGATAAAGGCAAAATAATTGAGTGGGGTTGTTCCTCCACTCCACCATCCTTCACCCCATCATCCACTCCACCATCTCTAATTCAACAGAATGACGATGTTCATGTTACTTCTTCCTCTCCTTCTTCTATCCATTATCATACTTCATTTATTGACCCCAATTCTACTCTTTCTACTTTGAATGTTAATGACCAACTTCATGAACTACCAGTTCAAACAATTGACAGTTCGATATATGAAGCACATGAAAGACGAGTATCAGTTGATGATAACAGTGTTGATAATATTGATGATGATGATGATAGTGATAAGGGAACACAGGTTAAATACATTATCAGGAGGATAACAGATGATGGTGACAAATTCCAAGATTACGAATTGGTGTTACCATATGGAATCAGGGATATTAATCATCCACCAACTATGACAAAGAAGTATGATATTAGTCATGCCACACTCCATTTTTCTATTATGTATTATAAACCTAAATTTCAACACCAAAAAATGGAGTGTAAGTTCTTCTTTGACACAACCCAACCACCTTTAATATATGAAGTACCATGGTAATAACATGTCTGTATATTCACATACACATAAATAACTATTTACTTCCACTCCTTTTCTCTCTTCCCTCCCTTCCCCCTCCACCTCCACCTCTTTCATCTAATAAATATTTTGACTACTCTAGGATAGTCAAATCAACAGTACATATTTTTATGCTTAGTATAGTTAATATATTCTTAACATTTTTTATGAGTTAATTTAATTTTACCTATTTATACTACGATAATTTTACTTTTGGTATCTATCAGATATCAAACAATACAATCTTTAATGTGTCTGAGATATTATTAACTTAAACAATATGTTAAAATATATTAAACAATACACCATTTGTAACATTATACATATTTCAAATGTTTTGAATTTACAAGATTACAACAATATATAATTAATTAACAAAGAAATATCAAGGAATATATATATATATATATTCCTTGATAACAGGAGTCTGA
>Ga0302300_1001813_pt1 | contig 11718 bp, 8 predicted proteins | sample III_Palsa_E1_1_FD_198756 | JGI IMG/M metagenome (GOLD analysis project Ga0302300, IMG submission 198756) | Peat permafrost microbial communities from Stordalen Mire near Abisko, Sweden - III_Palsa_E1_1 | ecosystem: Environmental > Terrestrial > Soil > Palsa > Peat permafrost | place: Sweden... | reverse complement strand
TTTTCTTTGTACCGGTACTGTATGTAGTAATTACCAGGTTTGCTTACGGAAAGAAGAAACTTGAAGAGTTAAAGAATAATCCTACAGCTATACATTCTCATTAACTAGTAAAAATTTAGGTGTTAATTTATAGGTAAAAAGGGAGAAGCAATTATTGCTTCTCCCTTTTTTATTATTTATATAATATGAATTATATATTGTTATCAAATCCTGATACGTGTTTTTTCTTAGCCTTAGCTGCTGGAGCTTCTTTCTTTTTAAACAGGTTATTTACATTGTCAAAAATTAGCGAAATATTAAGGTTGTTATTAAAATCGATATTATTTGCCAAAGCTGAGTTGGCTTTATCATTACTCATTCTAAATGCGGTCTGGTTCATATACCCAAATTCTACCCTTATATCGTCATGGAATTTATAACCGATATCTGCAAAAGTTCTACTCTGATCTATCATCCGATTAGTTTGAACGTCTTTTCCAAAGCTTAAGAATATTTCTTCAGAAGCCATAATGTACCAGGTTCCTTTTACAAGCTCTTTGTTATTTAGAGGGATAATTGTTCTAACCATATATCTGAATCTATTCGATCTACCAGTTTGTAAAAAGCTATAGCTTGAGGATGGGCCTAGTGGGTCTCCAGGATTATTATCCAGAGTTTTAGTGCCCAGGAATCTGAATTCATCCCTATAACGTTGTTGTATCTGAACCCTACCATATCTGTTGTAAAGAGTGATCTGAGGAAAGAACCTCCACTCAGGATAGTAAGTAGTTGTAAAAGTATTAGGGGATTGCTTGTTTACTCCAGCCCCTTCTTCTGGGAATGACCAAGTCATAAAATAGGCTCCACCAACCGTAAAACGGATATTCTCATTTAGATGGTAGTGCAGATAAGGCCTTATAGCATCCTGATAAGGATGTTTTACAATGTCCCATTTGTCATTGCCTACCTTATCTCCTTTAAAATAAGGTATAGAAGGATCAGCCTGTCTTCTCATTTCAAGGTCGCAACCCCATCTCCATTTTCCTTTTATTGCCCCATTTAACTGCACATTTAGCCATAACTGATGGTTTCCATCTAATTGCCTTCCATTGGCAGGTGTTGTATATGGCGTTTGTGAAAAAGCTTGTATTGATAATAATACAAAAAAGAATGATAAATAAATGTATTTTGATTTCATGTTCATGTAATTGTTAAATAGTTAAGTTTAAAGTTATTCTTGAGTTTTGGTAGTAATTAACATGTAATACAACAATACATAGCCTGGTAAAAAATAAGGAAAAGATGAAAGGTGATTCGCTTCATAGTCTATTAATTCTATTATGTCTATTTAAATGATAGACAAAGTTAAATTTTGATTTTATTATTCCAAAAAAAATATTAAATAATTTTTATATGCCTTATTTGCAGATATTTATGTTGCTGGACATAATGGACAAATAATAGATAAATAGGGATTGCTATATAAAAATCAAAATACTGAGTTAGAGTAAAGTTGTCTTTCTCAAACTGTTTCTTTGAAGATTATATTGAAATGGATGTTATAAAGAAATAATTCTTGTGGGGGCTGCTTCTCTTTATTTGCTGAAGGGAAAAAAAAGTAGTACTCATTTTAAATGAATACTACTATGAAATTATACTATAAAAAATAGTTAGTTGCCTTTTACATGCAGTTGTTCTATTAAAAATAAATCGTGACTTGAAGGGTCAACAACAATTTTAACAGCGTGTATGTCGTATTCACCAAAAACCTGTAATCTTGTAAAATTATCCAGGGATTTATTGGCGTCTTTCAAGATAGGTTTGTCAAGCAAAAATTTATGAGAATCACCGTTTACCAGTAAAACTGGCTTATTAAAGTCGATAGTATAACTTTTAAGTAGTTCAAGTAACTTAACAAACCCTGAGGATACTTTATCGGGAGTAAACATATCTGCTTGTATAAAAATAACAAGACCTAAATTATTTTGCGTTTTTGCCTGTGTAAAAACTTCAAGAAGCCATGCTTCGTTGGCGGCTTCTCTATCATTAAACTCTTTATTTAGGTTCTTGTCTTCAGGAATCCAATTATTATTACTTCCCACTACGTGCAAAGTTGCAAAAGCAACGTTGTTATAGCTCCAGCGCCTGTTTTCTACAAATTTACTATAAGAAGGATTTTTTGACTGAACTGTAAGAGTAAGTTTTTCTTTCCCTAAACTTTTATCATCTTTAAAAAATAGTTTCCTTATAGCTTCCAGTCTTTCTTCAGGATTATATGAGCCAGCCTTTTCTCTGCCGCAATCAGTCCACTCGTTGTCGCCTGGAGTATATATTAAAGGCTTGTTAAATTGTTCGAAATAATCGTAAATCTTAGTAAAATATTCGTCTGTGCATTTTGTTGAACCAGATTTAATATCTCCAACATGAACATTGAAGGCAGGAGAGAGTGAATTTACTGTTTTAATCAAATTTTCAAAGCGGGCGTAGTCATCCGGTAAAAAATAAGGCATATCTCCAAAAGCAATAAAGTAAAAGCGTTCCTCTTTTTGTTCTTTTAATTTAAACGCTACCAAGCAAAGGCCTAAAAGGGAAATAATAGTAAAAAAATAGATTTTTTTCATAGAAAAGTTTGTTAAAATTGAGGTTCTAAAAAATAATTATTTAAGAGCAAATGCAATGGGGCATTTTCTAGAAACAGTTTTAGGAACTCCATTTGCTTTTCCAGGTTCCCAGTGAGGCATCATCTTAGCAACCCTTAGGGCTTCTTCATCGCAACCGTGGCCTATAGATTTTACAACTTTAAAATCAGAAAGGCTTCCATCTTTATGAACCACAAAACTAATCCATACCGTTCCTTCAATATTGTTATCTTTAGCATGATCCGGGTAAATGATGTGTTTCTGAAAAAACTCCTGCATCTTGTCATGGCCGCCTTTAAATTCTGGCATTTGGCCCACAAAAGTTAGTATCTCCTCTTTTTCTTCAACTATGCCTGTACCGCCTGTTCCGCTAACTATTAGTTCATTTAATCCTTTGGCGTCTTCTCCTTCCTGAGTAGTATTACTTATAACTGCTTTTTCTAATTGTTCTTCGTCTGGAACGTCTTCTTCTATTATATCCTTATCTTCTTTAATTACAGGGGGAAGAAACTTAACAGTAGCCACAGGAGGCATTTCAATTTTAGGAGCTGGTGGAGGTGGTGGTTCATTGGGGTCTATGGAAGGTATATCTTCCAGTTTTACTTCTACCAATTGTATTTCTTCCTTTACCTTCTCAGCTTTAAAATACTTGTTATATATTAATGGAGATACCAGGGCAACGCTAAAAAAGGCAATGGAAATAAAAACAGCATTAATTACATTGTTACTATATAGCTTACGGATAAGGTATCCCCCAAAAAGTTTATTCCTATCGTGAAATACTATTTCGTTAAACGTATTGTTAACTAAGGAGCTCATTGATTATATACTTTTAGTAAGGTCAATATCCTTTGGTGTAATATCCACTATAGCATAACGTTTGGTATTGGTAATGTGCATTTCATCCAATATATCCACCATATTTTTATAGCGGGAAGTATTCATCGGTTTTATAAGCACTACCATATCCTTTATCTGTTTATTCTTTTGTAGCAATACTTGTCTTATTCCTTGTGCAGAGTAATCAGTTACTTCTACTTTAGGCTCTGTTAAACCTGTAAAATAGTACACCTTATTATCTTCACCAAGTATTATAGTTAACGCTTTTGATTCTTTTAAAGGCTGCTGCTCGTTGTTCTCAGTTCTATCAGGCATGTTCACCTCCATTGTTTGTGGTTTACTAAATGTGGTAGTAAGCATAAAGAAGGTAATTAATAGAAATGCGAGGTCAACCATAGGTGTCATGTCTATTTTTGTAGATACCTTTTTTGCCCTTTTTTTGCCGCCTTTTTTTCCGCCGCCCCCAGTGTTAACTTCTGCCATAGTGTTTTAAAGTCTGTTTATACTTTTATAATTCTATTGTGGTTTTGCCTCCAAGCTGGTAATAAGGTTAAACTTATTAATGTTTTGTTCCTGAAGTGTAGCAATTACATTTTTAACGACGTCATAATCAACATCGCGGTCTCCTTTTACGGCAATTCTAAGCCGGGGATTTGAGAGTCGCGCCAACATCACCCAGTCTTTTAGCTCATTATGTACAGAATCTGTAGGAATGCCGGGTTGAACCAGCTTTCCTCTATCGACATTATTAAGGTTAAGTATTCCTTTAAGAGAGGCTACGGATGCTCCAAAGGTGGGTATTAAGGAAAATTCCTGAATTTCGGAAGGAGTAAAGCTTATGTTATATTTCTGTGCCATTTTCTCCAGCAGTAGCCTACGTGTGTTTTGGTCATCCACTCCAAAGAAAACGCCTCCTTTTTTATCTACTGAAATGGTGAGCATGTCTTTGTCAGGCAGTTTTATTTCTGATACAGAAGAGGGCATATCAACGGCTATAGGTTCCTGGGCCTTAAACTTTGTGGTAAGCATAAAGAAGGTAAGCAGCAAAAAAGCCATGTCGCACATAGCGGTCATGTCCAAGGATATGCTTTTACGAGGTACTTTTATTTTAGGCATAGCGCTAATTTAACTATTTTTTTCAGGCTTAGCCTTATACCAATTCGGTTTCTTCTAATACAGATTCTTTGTAGCCTCCCATAGAAACACTCTGGGCAATGCTGAAGCCAATTTCATCTATACTATAAGTAAGCGTATCTATTTTGCTTGTGAAGTAGTTGTAAGAGATAATGGCTAATGCTGAAGTGGCTATACCTAAAGCAGTGTTAATAAGAGCTTCAGAGATACCGTTGGCAAGGGCTATGGCGTCTGGCGCTCCGGCAGTGGCTAGGGCTGCGAAGGCTTTAATCATACCGATTACTGTTCCCAATAAGCCTGTTAGAGTGGCTATGGAGGCAAGGGTAGCTATAATTGTCAGATTTTTTTCCAACATGGGCAGTTCCAGAGCTGTAGATTCTTCTATTTCTTTTTGCACGGCAACTGTTTTCTGGTCTTTTGTTAAGTGATGATCTTTAACAACTTGTGCATATTTTTTGAGCACGCTGAAAACTACATTGCCAACGGAACCTTGCTGTTCGAGGCATCTTTTATTTGCGGCGTCAAGTTTGCCGGTGTTTAAAGAACTCTTAATATCCCTAAGAAAATTATCCAGCGAACCGTTTCCATAGGCTTTTTGTATAGTCAGTTGACGTTCGATAGAGAACGTAAATACCATTAAAAAGAATGACATTAATACAGGTACTATTATCCCTCCTTTGTAAACAATTCCCATATAGTTAAGAGGATGCCCTGTCTCAGCGTTGCCTCCGTCAAAGTTTGACGAGTTTCCTAACACAAAAAGGTAAAGGATGAAAGATGCCACTATTGTAAGAGGTATTACTATGGCGGCAAACATAGATTTTAATTTATTCTGGGAAGCATTCTTTGGTTCCATGTCGTTTATTTGTTTTAAAACATAAATTTAAATATTTGTTTCTTCCTTAATATTACTTGCATGTTAAATAATTGTTAAGTAATGGCCTTTAGAATTCCTTTTTATTAAAAAAAAAGTACAACTATTTTAACATCTACAATTTACGGAAAAAAGCATACTACAGCTTATTGGCATCTATAATTAGCTTAACATTAAATTAACATTATGTTATCAATAACTTAACCTAGTGTTAAAGATTAGGTAAACTGCTTTGCATACTTTTGAGCCATTAAAAAAAATGGCATGAGAAAATTAAATTTACTCTGGCTCTTTCACTTTAATAACGCTGAGTTGTAAAAATCTTATTTAAATAAATAGCTCAATTTTTTTTGATCACATATATTATAAAAGTATCAAATCTTTTACATATAGATATGATCTTAAGGTACTATTTAAAAGTATGTATCTAAAATTATATTAATAATAGCGCAGATAATAATAATGAAAAAGTTTTATTTTTTCTTTTTGTTTTTTTCAATTTTTGTGGTTGGAAATGTATTTGGAACTAGTATAAAAGGGGTTGTTACAGACCAACAAACAAAAGAGCCTCTTATAGAAGCTACGGTACAATTAGAGGGTACACAATATGGAGCGGTAACGGAATTAGATGGCTCATATGCAATAAATAATGTTCCTACGGGTACTTATAAGATAGTATGCAAATACATTGGTTATGTAAAATTTGAACAGGATATTACTATATCAGCTAATGATACAATCCTTAACTTAGATATTATATTACAAGAAGAGTCTCAGCACAAAGCGGTAGTAATAGTAGGAGAGCGGGATAAAGAAAGCGATGAGTCAGCAAGAAAAACAGAACAAAATGCAGACAATGTAATAAACGTGATGAGCGCCAAAACCATTCAATTACTACCTGATATTAACGTGGGCAATGTATTGCAACGGGTTTCCGGAGTATCAGTAACCAGAAATAGTAGCGGAGATGGGCACTATGCTATTATTAGAGGGATGGATAAAAGGTATAACTATACTCTAGTCAATGGTATTAAGATTCCAAGCCCGGATATGAAGAATCGATATGTGGCCATGGATATTTTTCCGGCAGATATGCTAGAACGAATAGAAGTATACAAATCACTTACCCCAAGCATGGAGGGCGACGCCATTGGAGGGGCCATGAACTTGATTATGAAAAGCGCCCCTTCTAAACTGGCATACGGGGCTACTACTTCAGGAGGATTCGGTTCTTTACTATTTAACCAGGCTTTCTCCGGTTACAGCACAAACGGAATGCAATGGCAGGACCCTGCTGCAGAACACCACAGCAATAGTTATGTAGCCAAGCCAAGCGATATTTCGTTAAGCGTGCTGGATTATAAGAATAAAACATTTCCACTTAATAGTATGGCCAGTTTTACCGTAGGAAATAGGATATTTAACAAGAAATTAGGTTTTATGGTGGCGGGAAGTTACCAGCGCTTGTTCAGGCAGTCTAATCAGACTTTTTTTCATTTGAATGAGACACTTTACCAACCGACCAATTCCCCTACATTCGACTATGTTCAGAACAGGCAATATAGTAATCTGCAAACTCGTTTAGGAGCGCATCTAAAATTAGATTATGATATAAATAAAAATAATAAATTAACTCTGTACAATATGTTTGTGCAATTGGATGAGAGTCAACATCGGTATGCATATGAAATTCCTCTTCCGTCTTCTAACGGCATTTACAATATAAAAAACAGGTCAAAGTTTACACAGCAACAAATATACAATACAACATTACAAGGCGAACACAGAATAATTCCTTCCCTTCGTTTAAACTGGTCTGCTGTTTATTCTATTGCAGCTGAAAATGTACCATCCTGGCTAGATAGCGAAGTTGATTATGGAACGCATACCGGAGGGGCTATTTCATCGGTTCAACCTCTTGGAGCCATCTGGTATAATGTTAAAAATAAGGATTTAGCGGCGTACCTTAACGTTCTTTACGATGTTACCAAGAATATTGAACTATCTGCCGGGGGTTTACTTAGGCATAATACAAGAAACGCTTATTATAACGATTATACTCTTAGCACTTTAATTCCGGGCTCAACGCCGGGAAGCGTTGCCTCGCAGCCCTACCCTGGTAACCAGAACCAGGTTATTTATAATTTTCAGCCTACGACGGCTGGTAAGGCCGATTCCACCAACCCCAACAATTATACAGCAACTGAAGACATTGGCGCTATTTATACCCAGGCAAAAATACTTTTTTTTAAAAGACTACAGGCTATTGGCGGAATACGAGTGGAGCAAACCAATCAGAGCTATGCTTCTCAATTGGACCCCACCTTTGCAGGAAAATATGCTTCTTTCCAATATATAGACCCTTTACCAAGTCTTAATTTCAAATATACTATTAATGAGAAACAGAATCTGAGATTATCTTATTATAAAGCCATTAATAGGCCGCAACTATATGAATTAGTTCCTGTTCTTTACCCTGGAGACCAATATAATGAAATGGGTAACTATAACTTGAAACGCGCCCGCGCTAACAATTTTGATTTGAGGTACGAACTATTCCCTAAACCTAACGAGCAATTATTAGTAGGTGTGTTTTATAAGCAGATTTTTAACCCTATTGAATTAGGTTTTAAGCCAGAAGGGCTTAACGGTCAGGCTTTACAATACCAGAATTTTGGGAACGCCACCAACTATGGTTTTGAGGTAACCTTTGTAAAATATTTTCTTAAAAACTGGGGAATTTCCGGAAACTATACCTATACCAACTCTAGTATTACTACCACAAAAGAAGTAAAGAGCAGGTTTACAAATGGTAATGGGCAGAGCTTCGATTCCGTTTATTATAAAAACCAAACGCGCCCGCTCCAGGGTCAGTCGGCTAATATATTTAATTCTTCGCTTATCTATAAAAACGCCGTGTTGGGATTAGACGCTCAGTTGGCAGGCGTTTATACCGGGCGTAAAATAACAACGGTTTCTGGCAATTATGGACTTGATTACTGGCAAAGGGGTTTGTTTCAATTGGACTTCTCGGCTGAAAAACGAATATTCAAGACTTTTTCCATATTCACAAAAATCACAAACCTTACCAACGCGCCCATTATTATAGAAATGGTTCACCCTTACCTTAGCAGTACAGAAGTATTGCCAGACCAGACGCGAAGCGACCGCATTTTGGTAGAAAAGCAGGTATTTAAACAAACGTTCTTATTCGGACTAAGGTACAAATTCAAATAAATGTTAAACCAATAATAAAACCAATACTCAAATGAAAAAACAAATCAAACATGTTAAACAATTACTAGGCATAGGACTATTTTCTGTGCTTCTGGCAGCGACTTTTTCATGTAAAAAAAGTTCTGATACCACAACAATTTCTGCGCCTGCTTATTCCGTTGGTAAACCTATAACAGGAGATACGTTGTATACAGGTTCATACAAAGGATATCTTCAACAAGGAAAAACCTATTATTTGGATGGTAATGTTACTATTAATGCAACAGACACCTTAGTAGTGCAACCTGGTGTAAAAGTTTATGTTTTAGGTAATTATGGTTTTATTATAAAAGGCGCTCTTCTTTCGCTTGGCACATCAGCTAGCCCTGTGTGGTTTACTCTTCCAGATGTTAATAAAACAGATAATGAGAGTCAAAGCCCGCTTACAGACTATGCTTATAAAGGTAATTGGCTGGGATTTCAGTGCGATACAAGTTGCACCCATTTGATCTTTAAATGGACGCACATAGAATATGCCGGCGGCCTTTTAGGAACAGCTCCTGTTACAGGGCTAAAAAATGGCGCTCAATCATGGGTAGTCTATACAAATAATCCTAGGCAAATATTTGTTATGGAAGATTCCTGGTTATATGGTAGTAACGACGACGCTATGCGTATATCTGGGGCAAGAGTACACATTTTTAGAAATACTTTTGAGAAATGCGGTTCAGATGGGGGCGAATGTATGAATATAAAATCAGGCACAACTGGTAACATTGCTTACAATCTTATTATTGGCGCAGCTACAGAGGGAATTAAACCATCTCAAAGCGGTAGTAACAATCCTGAAACTTTTATTGTAGCCTATAACAATACCATTCTTAATGGTGGATACAGACAAATTGAACTAGGCAGGGGAGGTTCCATTGATTACGAAGACCAGGCCAGAGGACAATGCTATAACAACATGATAGTAGATTGTAAGTTTGGATTACGTATTGTGGGGGTTACAACATCCTATGAAGGAAATAGTTTAATAGGGGCAGATACAGCTAATATTACTTATGGTTATACGTTGACTTATTGCGACTCTGCAGATCAGGCACAACAAATTTATCCTATCGGCCTTTATACCAAACCCCAATCTACCGATATCCCTTCACCAAGTTTGTTCATACCTGCGGGCTATATACCTGGCGACACTTTAACTCCTGCTCAGGTTAAAGCAGTTGTAGGAATAGATAATCCTAAGTTTGTAAACTATCCTTTACCTCAGCCAATGTTCCAAAGCATAGCTTATGCTACAGGTTGGGATTTCCATTTACAATCAGGTTCTCCTGCTATAGGAGCAGGCACCACAGCATTCTCATTATATAGCCCTGTAAATGGCGCAACTACTGGAGCTGGCGCTAAAGTTCCTCAGGATGATAACTATGGTTATACCACCCTTACCCCTCCAAGTTTTGACTTAGGCGCTTATCCAAGCAATGGAAATGGCAACCAACATTAATTGATATTATTATATTATTAGTTTTTAACTAAGAGTAAAAGGCAAGCATTAAACGCTTGCCTTTTTTATTTGCATAATAAGGCCGGGAGAAATCCCGGCCTTTCCCTTCACTACCACATTTCTATCTATTATTTAATAACATCGACCTTAGGAGGTATAAGCTTATACACAATGGGCGTTACTACTCTTGAAAGCAGCGTTGAGCTTATTAGTCCTCCTATCAACACAATGGCTAGGGGAGAAATAAGAGGGTTAGTTGATATAGCAATGGGTATTAACCCTCCAATAGCGGTAAGAGAGGTTAATATAATAGGAAGAAACCGTATCTCGCCCGCCTCTTTTATAGCTTCGTCAAGGGACTTTGCCTGCGCCCTTAACTGGTTAGTAAAATCAACTAATAGAATAGAATTTTTAACCTCTATGCCTGCTAATGCAATCAAACCTATAACAGCTACAAAGGACAGTGAGTTGTGGCTAAGGTATAGCGCTACTACCGAACCCACTATCCCCAGTGGAATTACAGACAGAACAATCAGCGTACTTTTAAACGTTCCGAATTCAAGTATCAACACTGCAATAAAAAGGAACACAGTAATAATAATAATTGAACCAAAACCTCCGAACGATTCCTCTCTGGATTCTGCTTCGCCGCCCATTTTGTAAGCATATCCATCCGGTAATTTTAGTTTATCCATACCAGTCACTACTTTACTGATCACATTATCCGCCAGGTATCCTTTTTCAACAAACGCGCTTAAAGACACTGTCCTGATTTTATTGTGATGGTTAATAGTAAGAGGGGAGGACTCTAATTGCAATTCGGCTACTTGGTTTAGTGGTATAGCGGCGCCTTGGGTATTATTTATATATAAGTTGTCAAATACATCAAGGGTTGCTCGTTCACCTTTTGGAGTAGTAAGTACAATGTCATAGTCTTTGCCATTAGCGTCAGAAAAACTACCCATGGTTAACCCTGCCACAGCCATACGTACAGTGCGGTCTATATTAACAGTTGGTATTCCCAAACTATTAGCCTTCTCTTTATTAATCTCCACTTTAATGTCTGACTTTAAGTTGCTCACTGGGTTGTTAACATATATTGCTCCTTTGGTATTCTCTAAAATATGATTTACCTTTGTAGCAATTACTCTTAGCGTATCAAGGTTTTCACCGCTTAGTCGAACTTCTACCGGAGCCACAATAGGAGGGCCTTGCTCAAAGTTTTTCACCTCTATTTTGGCATCTGGATAGCTCAGGAATTTTTTTCTTAATTCCTCAATAACCTCCAGCTTAACTGCCGGGCTTGTATGTTCGTCTAATTGTACAAACAGTTGCGAGAAATCCGTGCGCTCCTTCTCAGGAATTACATTATAGTAAATCCGAGGATTACCTTTTCCAACATTGGTAGAAAAGTATTTAACCTGAGGGTGTTTCTTCAATTCGCCTTCCACATATTTTGCCACCTCATTGGTCTCCTTCAAATTGGTCTGTAAGGGAGTGATAATATTAATCAGGAACTGGGGCTT
>Ga0302300_1001812_pt1 | contig 11723 bp, 12 predicted proteins | sample III_Palsa_E1_1_FD_198756 | JGI IMG/M metagenome (GOLD analysis project Ga0302300, IMG submission 198756) | Peat permafrost microbial communities from Stordalen Mire near Abisko, Sweden - III_Palsa_E1_1 | ecosystem: Environmental > Terrestrial > Soil > Palsa > Peat permafrost | place: Sweden... | reverse complement strand
TTATGAAGGGTTAGTCTGATCCGAATCTCATACTCCCCGTTAACTGGCTGCTTGTAGGTCCAAAGCACTACTTTTTTTAATATCTCCATCACTTTTCTATGTTTCTAAGTATAATAGGTAATACCAAAAGGGCCCTTTTAGGTAATACTTAGGTAATACTAAAGTCGGAAAAATAGCTCAAAATATGAAGTGATTTGAAAAATAAATTTTCGTAAATAACTGATTATGAATTATTTGAACAAATTTGAATGCTATTGAATTTAGCAAAAATGCTAATGGCATGCAAGAGGTCATCGGTTCGACTCCGATATTCTCCACTTGATAATCAAGGCTTTACGAATTTTCGTAAAGCCTTTTTTATTATGGGGCTACTATGGGATTACCAAGTTTAATTTCAATAAAACTCAGTAGCTTTCATTTGCCTAGAAGATTATTTTTGTAATGGTTTAATTGATAGTGTTACTGTTAATACATCGAAGCAATTTAGCCTTAGATAAGCCATGACGAAGATTATCGATGGGTAAAACTGGAGTGCTGCCAACTTGCTGGTCAACTAATGAAACGCAACAAAATTTTGATGTAGTTAATAATATGATTATTATGCGAAGCACGATACAATCTCGCCTCAACGCTATTCCACCAATGGCGCTTACAGATCTGAACACTTTTAGCGCTCTTTACCTAAGCTTTGATTTAAGAAGCTATACAGGAGAATAAATACATAATTTTCACAATGTGAACCATAACGCGATTGACCGGCCTAAGAGACGGGATTTTGTTGTGTGATTTAGGCATGGGAATTGATTTGGAAAAAACCATTTAAAAAGCGCAAAGCATTTTTAAATAATTATTTTAATTTCGAACAAGCAATTAATGGTTCATGGCTATTTATACCCGTAAATTTAATAATGATGACTTAATAGCAATTCTTTCTTTATCAAAAGATGCTACCGCGATTTATACCACTGAAGACCTGGTGATTGAAATGGCCAGTGACGCCATGATACGTTTTTGGGGTAAAGACAGAAGTGTGATCGGACAAACCTTTCCAGATGCCGTTCCTGAATTAATCGGCCAACCTTTTTTTGAACTGTTAAAGAATGTTTGGCGCACCGGTATAACTTACGAAGCAAAGGACACCGCAGCACAGCTAATGGTTGACGGGGAACTGCAATGGTTTTATTTCGACTTTATCTATCGTGCTTTAAAAAATGAATATGGCGAGGTTTACTGTATATTACATACTGCAACAGACGTATCGGAACTTCATAGCAATCGCTTGTTGATGTTAGAAGGTCAGGAAAGAGAACAAAACCTTGCTGAAGAATTGTCTGCAACGAACGAGGAACTGGCTGCTGCAAATGAAGAATTGTTGCAATCACAGGAAAGCCTGTTAAATATCAATACCGATCTGGAAGACAGAGTAGCAGCACGCATTACCGAACTGTCGGAAAGCGAATCACAAAAACAACAGCTTATCGATATGCTGCCTGCCTCAGTTGTCGTGATCCGTGGTCACGACCTGATCGTGGAATTGATCAATCAGTCCAACCTGGATTACTGGAATAAAACAGCCGACGAAGTGATCGGCAAGCCCTTTCTCGAAATTTTACCTGATCTTGCCAATCAGCCCTTTGCTGGGCAGCTTCGTCAGGTTATGGCTACGGGAGAGATTATCGATGTAAAGGAAAGCCCGGTGTTATTTGAGAATGCAGACGGAACTACCCGCGAGACATTTGTTGACTATACCTACCAGCCACTAACTGATATCAATGGCAACCGTACAGGCGTACTAGTCATGTCTTTTGAGATTACCGAACGGGTAACTGCCCGGAGGTTACTGGAAAAATATGCAGCAGATTTGCAGGAAACAAACGCGCAGCTATCCATCGCAAATAACGGTCTGGCCAGCAGCGAAGCTCGGTTTAAATACTTGATACAGGAGGCACCTGTAGCTATTGGCGTGCTTAGCGGCCGCGAACTGATCATTGATTCTGCTAATGATCTTATCCTCCGGATCTGGGGAAAATCAAAAAACGTCTTAGGCATGCCTTTAGCCGCCGCACTTCCCGAACTGGAAGGCCAACCATTTCTACAGATATTGGATAATGTTTATACATCCGGCAAGGCGTATTATGGTAACGAGTTAAAGGCGATGCTCGGAGAATTGGATGACCTCCAGGAGTATTACCTGAACTTCGTGTACCAGCCTATTAAAAACGGATCCGGTTCAACGTCCGATATTTTAGTTGTCGCCTCAGATGTGACGGAACAGGTGAATGCGAGAAAGAAAGTAGAACGTGCCGAAGAATCCTTGCGTATGGCCATTGACGCTGCCGAACTCGGTTCTTATTATATCAATATCAAAGACCGCATATTTGTTCCTTCTCCTAAATTGAAGGAATTTTTTGGCTATCTGCCGGAGGACGATGTTTCATCAGAGGCAGCCATTGAACAGATACACCCGGATTACCGGCAGACTGTGGCTGACATGGTTGAAAAAGCAATTACTACAGAGACAAAATTTGATATGGAATACCCGGTGGTAGGGCACCACGATGGCAAAATCCGCTGGGTGAGAGGGATTGGTACCGTTCAGCACGATGTCAACGGAAAGGATAGTTATTTTACCGGCGTACTTCATGAAATCACCGAAAAAAAACAGGATGAGATCAGGAAAAATGACTTCATCGGCATGGTCAGCCATGAACTCAAGACACCATTGACCTCGCTGAATGCAATTTTGCAAGTTGCCAATAATAAACTAAAAAACGGCGAAGACGTGTTTTTAGCAGGAGCCATGGATAAAGCTAACATACAAGTCAAGCGCATGGTCAATATGATCAATGGGTTCCTTAATATTTCACGGCTGGAATCCGGTAAAATGTTGATAGATAAGCAAGAATTTGTTTTAGAAGAACTGATTGAAGATATTATTAAAGAAACTGAGTTAACCATCTCCAGTCATATTATCAAATTTGAACCTTGTAACAATTTTAAAATCAATGCCGACCGAGACAAGGTAAGTTCTGTTATCACGAATTTGATCAGTAATGCTGTCAAGTATTCGCCAAAAGGGAAGGTTATTGAGGTCAAATGCGAACTTGTCGGGAAGACCGCTCAAATAAGCGTTAAGGATGAGGGTATGGGCGTGAAACCACAAGACAAAGAAAAGGTATTTGACCGTTACTATCGCGTAGAAGATACAGGCACAAAACATATTTCAGGATTTGGTATAGGGCTTTATCTAAGCGCGGAAATTATTAAACGTCATGACGGCGAAATTTGGCTGGAAAGCGAATTAGACAAGGGTTCAATTTTTTACTTCAATCTCCCTCTATAGCTTCTTTCTTTTTTTGGATCATAATTGATTACATTTACAACGCACAACCAAAAAACGGCATCCAGCTCGTAGCAAAAGTTTCTTTCTTTTTTTGGGATCATAAAAATGAGATGGAAATTATTCTTCAGGAAACCGACCAGGACATTTTAGAGATTCTAAAGTACGTACTGGAACAAGAAGGTTATCAGGTCTATGCATTACTGGACAGCGATGCTGACTTTTTAGCCTTGATCGAGGAGCACCGACCGCATGTAGTTATGCTCGATTTTCGCCTGGACGGCAAAATTTCTTTAGAAATACTGGGAATAATAAAAGCAAAATATCCGCACTTGCCTGTTATCGCAATGAGTTGTAACCACAATATCAATGACGAATACAGTAAGATCGGATTTGATGACTATATCCCGAAACCTTTCGACCTCGACCATCTTTACCTCACTTTAAGAAAATACATACCGAAAAATGTACCCAAAGAGGTGATTATCCAGGGCTTGAAAAAAGCATCAGCTTAGTTAAGCCTTTTTAATATTTAATCCAACCAGTACTTTTTCCTTATCGGAAAGATCGCCTACCAATATCCGGATAGGCTTAGGCAATTTTCTTAATCAACGTAGGGATCGCTATAATTTGATGGCTAGCAGCAAGCTCAGGCCGGTACTTTAAACATGATCATGAAAAGAAACTTGAAGCAGACTGAACCCTACACATCTGTATTCCTCTTAAGGTTGCTCAATAGCGGCAATTTGTTTGAGGGGTTACCTGGCATGATCGTCCTTCAATTGAATAACGCTACGGCTACATTTCCTGCCACAAGTCCGTTAGGCCGTATTGAGTTAGACTCTATTTATGTTAATGTCTCCGTTAAAACTTTTGTTTAAAACGGTCGATCACTGCTCGTTTGTCATGCTGCGACACCATTTTTAGGCCTTCCCAAATATTGTTCTGCTTATTTAACTTCGTTTTTCTTTTCTGTTACTTCTTTACGGATGTCGCTGGCTGCTACTTTGATTTGTTGCATAGCATTTCTTAACCTTGTTCCTGCTGCTTTGTTTCCTTTCTCATAGAAGGCTGACGCGTCCTGTTCTGCCTTAGCAAGCAGGTCTTTTAACTCATTGAATTTACTCATGATAACTGAAAATGATTATTTGATGTTTTTAGGCACCAATGTACCTATATGATCCTTATTACTGAAATTTATTGAAAAAAGTTACTGTCCGAGTCGGATAATATCGGATTATTTGAATTCATTTAACGGCAACCTTTGTCAAAAATAATTGACTATGGAAACAAATGAAGTAAAACGTAATAACCGTCAATCGCCAGTATTTGCTAACCAATTGACAACTGTTGAAGATCTGATCAATTTCAAAAAGGATTTGATTACGGAAATAAGAAATCTTATTTCAGCACATACCAGCCAGCCCGTTAAGCGATGGCTCAAATCCTTTGAGGTAAAAGAACTCCTGCATATTTCAACCGGCACGCTACACAATCTGCGAACAAATGGAACGCTCCCTTTTACTAAAATTGGTGGTGTCGTATTCTATGATATGGTAGCTGTTGAGCAAATCCTCGAAAAGCACACCACCTATCAAAAACCTTCTAAATAATCGTATCAATACTAACCAAAGAATTTATGGCAAAGATAATCACATTAGCCCACCAGAAAGGTGGTGTTGGCAAAAGCACCCTAGCCCTGAATCTGGCCTTGTGCTTTAAGGATCAGTTGAAAGTTGCCCTGATAGACTCAGATTTGCAAGGCAGCATCTATCATTTAAAGGAAGATTTTCCGGAACTGGATATCCTGGCTCCCGAAAAGATAAGTGAGATACCTCAGTTAGAATACGACCTTATTTTCGTGGACACGCCTCCTTATTTGTCAAACCGCCTAAACGAACTGTTTAGTAATTCCGACTACGTTTTAGTTCCAACAAAAGCCGGCTTTTTCGACGTAATGGCTATCAAGTCCACTCTGGCGCTAATCAAGTTTTCTCAGGCTCAAAATCAACGACTGAAAGCCGGCATCGTATTAAATATGATTAAGCCGAGGTCAGGAATAACTGCAGAAGTTGTCGACCTGCTAAGCTCTTTAGGGACGCCGCTTTTGAATACCCGAATATTTGATCGGGTGAGCCTGGCACGGTCATCCATGACTTCCGGGATATTAAAAAGTACAGATCAAAAGGCCATTGAAGAGGTCACTTTACTCGCCGAGGAAATCGTCAATATCATCAGTTTATAAATGTAGCAACGCGTAATTCTACAAATGTTCATTTGAATAAACCTGCAATTGTACAATTGTAGAATTGTTTAAATGTGCAAATGTTCATTTGAATAAATGTGCAATTGTAGAAATGTAGAATTGTTTGAATGTTCATTGCTATCAATATTCAAATGTTCATTTATAGTTATGTTCAAATATTCATAAGTGCATTAGACCAATTAAAAATCGCAAAACGACTTTTGTATGGAGGATTATAAAAAAAAATTAGGCTCACTGGCAGACCGGATCAAAAACGAAACGCCTCAAACGCCCATACAACAAGTTCAGCCGGTAAAGCCTATAATGGTAGAAGATGAAGAGGCGCGTTTTAATAACTGGATTCCAAGGGATTTAAAAAGGATGGTTAAAGCTTTTGGTGCGCAAAATGATATTTCTCAAAAGGATATAACCATACAGGCGCTTCGTGAATATTTGGATAACAAAGTGAAGAAATAAATGACAATGGAGAATATGATCTATGGCTTTGAGAAGGGATTAAACTGCTGTTTTTTTGCAGTTAGCAAGATGTACGTTTGTACCACAAACGAATCTTGCCCTCTCCTCCAAAGTCGGTCCGGGACCAATGTCAAACGCTCCGAAGTCGGTTTGATTAAACAATTATTTTATGGCAAGGGGAAATGAAAATCGTTCGAAATATTTGAAGGTTCGCCTTAAACCAAGCGAGGAAGAGATGCTCATTAAGCAGTTTAAAAAGTCGAGGTTTCAAAATATTAGCGAATACGGAAGAGCCGTGATTTTAGGAAAACCGGTCACTATCATTTACCGGGATAAATCAATGGATGAAGTGCTGGAAGAACTCATTTTGTTAAGACGCGAACTAAATTTTATTGGCAATAATCTAAACCAGGCGGTGAAGAATATCAACAGCGTACATGGCGCTCCCGACATTATTTTATGGCAGCATTTATTAAATATTATTAGCGGTAAGCTTGAACCATCCATCACGCAAATTAAAGAGCGGATGAATAACTATGCTGATTTATGGTCGCGAAAATTAAAAGCGGAAAAAGCTTGATAGGCGCTTTAAACTATAATGAAAATAAAGTCAAGGCGGGAAAAGCCATATTGATATCAGTGAACGGGTACCTGAAAAATCCCGAAGCGTTGACTTTTGACGAGAAGCTTTTCCGGTTAAAAGACTTAGCCGAGAGGAATTGCCGGACCAAAACTAATACTGTGCATCTGTCCTTAAATTTTGACTTAACAGAAAAGTTCGGAACAGAAGAACTAACTAATATCGCTGATGAATACATGAAAAGAATTGGGTTTAAATATCAGCCCTACCTGGTCTATCGGCATGTTGACGCAGGTCATCCGCATATCCATATTGTGTCGACAAACATCGAACAGGATGGAAAAAGAATAAGCCTGCACAACATCGGGGAGCTCAAGTCAGAACCGGCGAGGAAAGGAATTGAGATCGACTTTGGCCTTGTCCAGGCGAGCAGTAAAAGTAAACAGCTTGAAACCGGGAGACTGAAAATCCAGCCGCTGGAGTATGGACAGACTGATACCAAGAGGATGCTATCCATCATTGTTAATGAAATTACCAAGTGTTATAAGTTCACCAGTTTAGCAGAGCTGAACGCTGTTTTGAACCTTTTTAATATAAATGCAGACCGGGGTTCCAAAGAATCTGTCATGTTCATTAAAGGAGGCCTGCATTATTGGGTAATTGATTCAAACGGCAAAAAGCTTGGTGTACCGATAAAAGCAAGCAGTGTCTACACAAAGCCAACTTTGAAATTATTGGAGGATCGTTTTAAGTTAAATGAATACTTAAGAAAGCCATATAAGGAAAAGTTAAAATCAAAAATTGATTCCGCTATTAGCCAGGCAACATCGCTGTCCCACTTTGAAATGCTGCTTAGAGCGGAAAACGTATCATTGGTTATCCGGCAAAATACCGAAGGGAGAATTTATGGGTTGAGTTACGTCGATCTTTCAGAAAAGGTGGTTTTTAATGGAAGTGATCTCGGCAAAAATTACAGTGCTGCATCGATAATGAATACGGCGCAGCTCAAATCTGCAGGCAAATTTAATATGATCTTAGAAATGCCTGTTAAAAATATTGACCACACAAATAGGAACATCCATGAACCATTCGTGCGCACCGGCCCGATATCCCTTTTAGAAGAATTACTTCATCCAGTTGATCCCAGTGGCAGTATTCCGACAGAATTCGGACGAAGAAAGAAAAAGAAAAAACGCAGGAACTTAAATCTCTAAAAATAATATTATGCAAACAGGAGAAAATGAACAGGCATTAAGGAAAATTATAGACTTTACAAGATTCTTGGGAATACTTGTTTTGATCCTTCATTTTTATTTCAGTTGTTACGGCGCTTTTAATCAGTTACATGTCACTTATGCAGTTGTTAACCGTGTCCTTTTGAACATCTATAAACTACCTATATTTAAAAGTGTGTGGATTGTTAAATCCGTAGCACTCGCATTTTTGATCGTATCCTTGATAGGAACAAAGGGAAAAAAAGCTGAAAATGTCAAATTATCTACCGCGCTAACCTATTCTTTACTTGGGATATCGTTATACTATTTAAGCTGGTTTCTTTTCGATCTGCCATTCTCGTATCTCGTTATCGCCATGATATATATGGCAACAACTTCGCTTGGCTTCCTGCTTCTTCTTTCCGGCATTAGTATGATGTACCGGATCATCAATGTCAATTTAAGTAATGACATATTTAATGACGAAAATGAAACCTTTCCCCAGGAAGAACGAAAGCTTGAAAATGAATATTCCATAAATCTGCCGGCAAAATATAAATTGAAAGGCAAGTCGAGGAATAGCTGGATCAACATCATTAATCCTTTCAGAGGAGCATTGGTAATGGGTACACCAGGCGCCGGAAAATCTTATTTTATCATTAGACACATAATTACACAGCATATAAAAAAAGGATTTACCATGTTTTTATATGATTTTAAATATGATGATCTAACCCGCATTGCTTACAATACTTTGCTCAATAACAGCAACGCCTATAAAGTTAAACCCAAGTTTTTTGTGATCAATTTCGAGGACCTAAATCGCTCACATCGGTGTAACCCGTTAGACCCGGCCAGTATGTGGGACATCACTGATGCGATGGAGTCTTCGCGCACCTTTATGCTTGGATTAAATAGGGAATGGATCAAAAAGCAAGGTGATTTTTTTGTCGAGTCCCCGATAAATTTTGTGACCGCGCTAATCTGGTTTTTAAAAAAATATGAAGATGGTAAATTTTGCACTTTACCGCATGTCATCGAACTGGCGCAAGTCGAATACAAATACCTGTTCGCCTTATTGAGAACTGAACCGGAAATCGAAGTGTTGATCAATCCTTTCATATCTGCCTGGCAAAATGAAGCGTATGACCAGTTAGAAGGACAAATTGCCAGTGCTAAGATCAGTATGGCGAGGTTGGTGTCTCCCTCCTTATATTATGTGCTCTCCGGTAATGATTTCTCGTTAGATCTGAATAATCCGCTAGACCCTAAAATCATTTGCATGGGCAACAATCCCCTAAAGCAGCAGGTTTATGGAGCGGTATTGAGCCTGTACATATCACGCACCATCAAGCTGGTTAACCAGAAAAATAAGCTAAAATGTAATTTAATTTTTGACGAGTTTCCAACTATTTACTTTAACAATATTGATAGCCTGATTGCTACGGCACGCTCAAATAAAGTTGCTACGACCTTGGCGGTACAGGACTATAGTCAGCTTAAAAAGGATTATGGCCGCGAACAGGCAGAAGTCATCATGAATATTGTAGGTAACATTTTATCCGGCCAGGTAACAGGTGATACCGCTAAACAACTCAGTGAGCGTTTTGGCAAGATCATGCAGGAGCGACAGAGCATCACCATCAATAGCCAGGATACATCTGTAAGCAAATCTACGCAGCTGGATTTTGCAGTACCTGCATCGAAAATAGCCACATTGTCATCAGGCGAATTCGTTGGCCTGGTTGCTGACGACCCCGATAATAAAATTAATTTGAAAGTCTTTCATAATGAAATTGTAAATTATCATCAGGCGATAAAGACTGAAGAGTCAGCTTACAGGGAATTGCCAGTGGTTAGAAAGATAGACAGCGAGATAATTATGGGGAATTATTTAAAAATTAAGATGGATATAGAATTCATTATCAAAAAAGAGCTAAGTGCTGAAGCCGCAGATAATTAAATAATACAACTTGGGGGAGTAAAGGGTTGCGGTAAATTTAGCTGGTTTTGTGATCACTTCACGCAATTCTTCCTGCATCACGGTATATAAAGTAGTCAATTACTTTGTTTCTATCTCAAATGCTGCCAGTCATTTGTAACTGTTTTGACCTCGACCCATTGCCGAGATTTGTATTACAAAGCATTTATAACGGCGCAAATGAAAAAAAGTAAAGCAGTTTGGTTGATTGAAATCAGCGTATTTATGTTGATTTTATTATTCGCTTATACCGCGATGAGTAAACTGGTTGCTTTTTCAGCATTTACCCGCGAGATGTATAATCAAACCTTACCGCAGATTTTAATCGTCATTGGCATTTACACGCTTCCGGAAGCAGAATTGCTGCTATGTTTACTGCTATTGTTTTCGCAGACCAGGTTGGCTGGCCTATGGCTTTCGCTAGGCATGCTCTTAATTTTTACGACCTATATCAGTTTGGTTCTTATTCATTTTTTTCCTTGGGTTCCTTGTTCCTGCGGAGGCGTGATAGCGGCGATGGGATGGAAATTACATTTCTTTTTTAACCTGTTCTTCCTACTGATCAATATAATGGCTATTTATTTCACTTATCAGGAAAGGAGGTTGACCGGCAAATAGACCAAGAATCGATAGTCCCGTCCCGGCCAATGTCCGGGATGGAGACAGGAGGAGCCGAAAACCGTGAATAGAGTAGGCAAAACAACTTAATATAAACTTTATTAAAGTTTTTCTGAATGTTTTTTGATCTAATAAAGCATTCGATATTATGAAACGTTTAAAAGTAAATTTCGCTGTATTAGCTCTTGTTTTAGGTACCACCGTTGCAGTTGCAGCAAGGCCAGGTAGTAAACCCGCCGCGACCTTGTACGGCTACAATCAATCTACCGGGCTTTGGGAATTACCCCGCTCCGGCTCGCACTGCACCGCAAACCCAACTGAACCTTGTGAAGCGCAATGGAACGGAGACCCGAACAATGGCGGTACCATCGTCGCCGGCACAGAAGTAAAAGGTAACTTCATTTATTAGGTAACCTTTTAAAAAGCGTCCTGGGCAATGATGGTCAGGACGCTTTTTTTATCTGGGATTTTGCTGAATTCCGCTCGCGCGGATCTCGTCGTCCGGAATAGGGAACACATACCGGGGATCGTTTGGCGGTAAGGTATAAACCTGTCCACCAATGTTCCGGGTTAGCGTGACCGCATAGCGACTTTCTTTATTCAGGCGGCGCAGGTCTGACCATCTCATTCCCCTTGCAATCAATTCCTTTCGCCTTTCCGTTAATATATTATCCAGTGCGGTAACAGGGTCTGCAGCAGTATAGGGCGTATAAGTATTTGGAGAGAAACGCGTAACTAAAAGGGTGTTCAGATCCTTTAACGCCTGTTCTGTGTTACCTGCTCTTGCATTGCTCTCCGCCCGGATCAGGTACATTTCATCCGTCGCGATCCCGTTAAACAGGAAATAGGTGCCGCTGTAAGATCCCTGGAAGTTATACTGGTTCTGTCCTACATAGAAAAAATACAGGGGTTTACGCAGGTCGTTACCGGAGTAGGAGGCATACAGCGTAGAATCCACGAACGTTAGCCCTGATTCATCGAAAGAATAAGGGATCAGCGAAGTGTCAAAATCTATTTCATCATTATTATTCGGCAGTGCTAAGGGAAAAGGCCGGTAAGCTGTAGGATCGTACTGTGAATAGTTATTTAATTTATCGTTCAATTGTAAGCTGGAATCCGCATAGGCGCCGGCTTTATCATAATTCGCCATACTAAGGTAAACCCTGGCAAGCAAGCCGTAGGCGGAAGCTTTATTTGGCCTGCTTTTAAATGCCGTTTGTAAGGGCAGCAGCTTCACAGAATTTAACAGGTCAGCAAGTAACTGGTTA
>Ga0302300_1001810_pt1 | contig 11728 bp, 1 predicted proteins | sample III_Palsa_E1_1_FD_198756 | JGI IMG/M metagenome (GOLD analysis project Ga0302300, IMG submission 198756) | Peat permafrost microbial communities from Stordalen Mire near Abisko, Sweden - III_Palsa_E1_1 | ecosystem: Environmental > Terrestrial > Soil > Palsa > Peat permafrost | place: Sweden... | reverse complement strand
TAGCGAAGAAGAACAGCCAGAAAAAAATTTTTATATTTGCTTAAAAATTGGAACAATTTATAGAAAACTTGCACAATATGCCCATCATCCTCTAGCAGTCGACGAATATGCTAAAAAATCAGCTGACATTTTAAAAGAAACATTAGAGAAAAGCCTAAATTTACTAGGATATTACCATCATTTAACAGCTAAAATATATGATAATTTGTCTGGATTATGTGCCGAGCAAGGCGCTATCGATTTTTCTTTTGAGTGTGCCAAAAACGAAATAGAAATAAAAAATTTATTATATGATGATCCTTATTCACCTACTACGGCTACGGGACATTTGCGTGTAAGTATTGCTCATTATTATGAGGCAAATACCAAAGCTGTTTTTGAGTGTTTTAATCAAAAAATAAAAATCGAACATGATGATATCTCTCGCTGGAATACTCGGAATAAAGATAAGTTTTTTTTATACAAACTACTTAGCGCTATACAGGAAAATAACGTTGAGATATTTAAACAATGTTTAGAGAAGGCAAATAAAATTTATGTCATCACTACTAAAGTAGGTGTGCAACATGTTAATTTTCTTCACATTGCGATCGGATATGGGGCAATAGATATTATTGATTATTTAATAAAGGAAGCACCTAATCTCCTAAATGAGCAAGATAAAAATGGTTTTACTCCCTTTCATAAGGCAGTTAGTTATGGCAATCCAAATATAGTTGAACATCTTTTAAATAAAAACTCTAACATAGAGGAACTTATCAATACAAAAGATAAAAATGGTTTTACTCCTTTGCATGTGAGTGTTTACATGCATTATTTAACAATTTTAAACCTCTTATTACGACAAAAAGGATTAAACTGTCATGAAAAAACCTATGTTTCTGAGAAGACGTCTTTGGATTATGCCTTAGACTGCCGTTATCAAGATATTTCAAAATTACTGAGAAGCTATGGGCATACCGCGTCCCAAGAAGAAATAAAACTTTCAAATCTTCCATTAGATAATTTGCTGAAAACTATTCATGAAGGAAAAACAAAAGAAGCTAGCGCTTTATATGAAGCAGATGCTCACTTTATACCGCTTGGTTCAATAAATGCTAATAACTCCGATGTAAAAGACCCTATAGCGGTAGCCATCTCTGGTAATCTAGCCGAACTCGTTTACTTCTTTATACAGAAAATTAAAAATACACAAGCAAAAAAAATCAATGATAACTGGTCTTGGTCATATTTGCATCGCGCCTGTGCACTTGGATATGTGGATATTGTCTCTCTTCTACTTAATAATGAGGACTGCTTTCTTACTAAAATATCTGTCACTTCTGAGACAATTCCCAAGAATTTTGTGACTATTAATAGTAACGGCTGGATGGCTTTACATGAAGCAGTTTGTAGTCGAAGCGATAAACGCAATCAAATTGTGCGTTCTCTCTTAGAGAAAAGTCCTCGAGCATTAGAATTGACGGAAGAAAATGGAGAAACAGCCTTATTTCTGGCTGTTAAAAAAGGCCATATAGATACTGTGCAACTTTTACTTGAATATGGGGCAAGTGCCTACAAACCGAATGCTGATACCATAACACCTTATGCCTATGCTAAAATACATCAATTGACCGACATCGTTTACTTATTTGATGAGGCGCGTCGAAAACAAAACAGTGTACCACTGTCTACAGAGCACGAAACATTAGCACCCTCTCTTACGCAAAATATTATTAATTTCTACCAAGATGAAAAGAGATTGAAGAAATACACCGAGTTATTACCGCTTGCTTTATTAAGCGATCGTGGGGAATGTTATATTTCGGACATTCTGGCTTATGCCGAGCGGCAATTTAATGAAACGCATGATAAAAAATTCTTGATTCAGCTTATTGGAGAAAAAGGTTTAGGAAAATCTATCTTATTAGAAACCTTAGGTTTGATGTTTTTAGAAAAAAATTATTATCCTTTACTGTTGTATGTTTCTAGAGATACAAAAAAAATTAAAGTATATGATAAAGAATTGGATATCGCTTTTACAGGTGTACTTTCTTCAGCGCAAATAAGCAAAATTTTAGATACCATGGGGATTAAAAGAAACAATAGAATAGTATTACTTTTAGATGGCATGGATAGAGAGGGATTAGTCTCGCAGCAATTTAATGTGGTTAGCACATCATTAATAGAAAATCCCAATAAATTATCCGCTTGGCAACGAAAAAATAAAACATATCGTATCATGCGACATAATCCAAGTGAAATAACACTTTATTTACAAAATACTGTAAAAGACTATTTTGAATTGAGTATCAAGGAAAAAATAGAAAAAAATAATTGGCTTAAGGATTTACTAGGAATTCCTTTTTGCTTAAGGTATTTTCCCAGTTACTGCAAAGAAAAAGAAAAAGAAAAAGAAAAAGAAATAGATATCATGTCGATTTTTGACTACTATGCAAACATATCTGATGAATATACTAGCGCTATACAGTTTAAGAAATTGCTGAATTATTTTGATAAATTTAAAGAAAACAAGAATGAGCTCGCTAGTATTATTCCTGCTATTATAGAGGATAACTTTAAATTAAAATGGTTTTGTGAACTGCTTAAACAAGGTGATAGACTCTATGTAATAGAAAGCTTATGTACAGCCATTAATTTGTATGGTTCTTCTTCTAATTATACTAATATTCCTGCTGAAGATAAAATAAGCCTTTATACTGTTTGTTTTATAATGAGTCAGACATTAGGAATTCCCATTGAAACCATTATCCCCACCCTGTTAGACTCGAACTCACCGCTAAAACGCCATATTTTCTATCCATTTTCTGTTAAAAAATCGGTTGATTTGATTAAAAAAATTGGCGAAAAATTATTGTTTATTATGAATGGAACTTTGTACCTGTTCGATCAAATTTCTCACGAAATAAACTCCTTTAACTCTGCCCCATTACGTAGTGCAATAGAGACGATAAATGCAATTGAAAAGTATACAATAGATAATAATGGTCGTTTTTTATATGTATTTTCTCAAAAAATCCTCTATAAAATAGAACTACAGGACGAACTGGCTTATTATACTGTTATAGACAGATGGCCCTTAAAATACCAACCAGTATATCTTGCTCAGGTGAATAGTTGCAAATTAGCGTATGATAAGTACGGAAAAGAATTTCTTAATAATTCAACGGAAAATACCGAACCAACATCACGGCCTCTATTATCTGCCATTGCTTCGTTTACTACTCTAATTAAGAATGAAACAAAACAAAACAAAATATTAACATTAAAAGCTATGTCCAATAAGAATCTTATTCTAGAAGAATTTTCAGAAAAAGGCTCTGATAAAAAAATTTTTGACTATACGGCAAGAGTATTGCATCAATCCAATGTATCTATTACCGCGGTACAATTTATTTCTGCTTATTATATTGCCTGGACTACGTTAGATACGCGTCTACATATTTACGATATTAGTACAAACACCTATCAAAATAAATATTCTTCTACACACACACAAATAAACAAACTGTATAGAAAAGAAACAAAAGATCGAGTTTACTTGATTACCTATGGGGCCGATGATTTTATTACCGTGTGGGTATTTGAAAATCATGCCTGCTTACCCCAAAAATTTGAAGTATTTCTGGCTAAGCCACCTGTAGATGTTGCTTTAGAAATAAGGGGTGATCAGCATTTAATACTCACTTACATTACTGACGAAGGTATTTACATCAAAAATGGGATAGAAGAGTCATTTACTCATATAAGTATTGATTTTATCTATAGCGATTGGCAATATGATTTGTTGAATATTGATAATTTTATCTATACAGTAGACAAACAAGGTTATTTGTATGTATGGGATAGCTTGTATCATAGACTTATAGAAAAACTTAAAATCCCGAAGTCTACTATCTTGTATAGCTTGGCATGTTCTCAGGATAAGTCTCACCGTTATTTGGGACTTTTAAACGGTAATCAAGAAGTAATTTTAATTGAACGTTTAACGCTGAAAATAGTACAATATTATGCTCTGCAGTGGGAAAATATACTACCATTAGCATTTAAAACTCCAGCTACTCTCACTTTTGATCCGGCAGGGAAAGAATTATGGGTCACATTGCCTAATGGTGCCATTGAGCGGATCCGTTACACAATAGATGATACCCCTTTATTATCTACATCTACAGTCTCTGCACCATTTTTAGGAGGTCCCAAGTGGCAACAAAGTATTTTTGCAATCATCTACTTTGCTAATAAAATTTATGCAGCAGGTGCAGATAAACAAATTGTTGCTTTCAACTTAAAAGATAATGGGTTTATTCTTATCACTACAAAACCGCATGAGGATAGCATTTACTGTTTAGCAGGATTGGAAAAAAATAAAAATCGCTATTTGTTTTATGGTGATCGGTTAGGTGGACTTTATAGTATAAACTTGAATGATTCACCATATAAAATAAAAAAATTAAATACTTTTGAAAGTAAAAGTCCTATTTATTCCATTACTATTTCACCTGATAAAAAATGGCTGGCGTGTGCTGCCCATAACACTATTTACATTTACGATATTGAGACTTTCAGTCAAACCTCTTCCTTTTCTAACGCCTATTCTACTCTGCAAGGTCACAGCAATGAAATTTATAAGCTCATTTTTAATGATGATAATACTTTGTTTTCTACTGGGGCAGATGGTATCATTCGAAAATGGATACTGCAAAATAAGTGGACCTGTACCTGGCAATCACGCCCTAATGAATACGCCATTACTCAGACTTTAATCAATAACATTGAAAAAAATTATAAATTACCAAAAATAACATCCAAGCGTAAGTATATGGTGATTGTTGATAAAATTTATTTCGATATTAATAAAGTATTTTCTGGTGAAATAAATGAAAAAATGGCTGCATGGCAACATGACCATCCACATTCTTTCTCGCAACAATTTACGCAGTTTTCTCATTTTGATCAAGCTTATAGAGAGGCGTTGGTCAAATTAACACGCTTATATAATTTTAATAATATTAATGAAGAAACGTTAATCAACACAATACAAAGAGGCCAAGCATATATTTTGATGCTAAATTACAATGATGAATTTAATCATTACCTCATTGAGAAATATGCGTTCAATAAAATATCTTCGAGTGCGGTCGATTTATATGATGTGTTACAAATCAGGAAAAAGAAAGAAAAAAAAAGCTACATTTTGTCTAGTGATACGATTTATAATAAGTACTTTGTTAATAAATCCAACCTTGGCTCATTATTCCATCCGGAAAATTATAAGGAAAGTGGCTGTATTTTATTTTTAAGGAATATTGATATTGAGCTATTACGAAACACGGGTTTCTTTCATATTGAAAAGCTTAATATAAAAAATAATCTAGATTACACATTAAATCTTGATAATGAAATTTTTGCGCATGTAAAATTAGCTTTCCTAAGCTCTCTCTTTTTTGATGATAATACATACTCTGAACCTGGAGATTTTTTAGATAAGATATCTTTTAGTGACGACCAATTCTATGTGCAAAATATGATCAAGCTTCTTCAGTTTATAAAAAGTAGAAAGATTTTTGATGGAAAAGCAAGAGAAAAAATTGACAGTTTCTTAATTATATTTTGGGGGAGAATGAAGGATAGCAAAAAAATTCATAACAGTTTGAGTGATAATATTGTATATAAAAATTTATCAGCAGTCATTGAGAAAAATCCGTCTAATGAAAAAAAATGGTTGAACTTACTGATGGGAAATAGCGGATTGAATAAAAATCAATTTCTTGAAACCATTCTTGCCATTGTGGAAACACTTTTACGTTATGGTGAAATCGATAAAGCACGTAAAATTACCCAAGGGATCATTAACGTTACATCAGATGTGAAAGATAAATTTTATCATTACAAGGCATATATATTAGATGCGATAGGTTTAAGACGGCAGGGTAAAGCAAAGCAGGCTTATGGAATTTTAAATAAAATTAAAATATCTAACGTTATTTTAGATAAAGAGGAGGTAGGGAAAAGTCAGATTTTTTATTTAGAGTGGCAATTTACTCGATTGAGCTGCATGTACTATTCATTATTTAATGAACAGGTGTTTAATGCGAATACACGTGAAGAAATCATTGGTGAGATAAAAATATTTACCAATGACATTAATCAGCTTAAAGATTTTGATTCAAGTTTGTATTGTTATTATATGTCGCGCGTCGGAGATATCTATAAAGTATTTGCATTTTATGGAGGCGAAAATTTTTTTCTTGAAGAGAATAATGAGCTAACACCATTCATATTGGGTTTTTCACCACAGGAACAGAGAAATTATGTTCTACAAACTGATCAAATTTATAACAGCCTGCTGCGCAATATAGTTTTCACGAATAATGAATTAAATTTTAATATTATTGCAGCAAAAACCTCTTATGCAGTTATGCTGCATTGGTCGGGTAACTTTTACGAGGCATACAAAGAGTATGAAACGATAACAATTTTATCTGAACAACATAATGCTATCTCTCATTACCATGTCGAAGCTTCTATAGGAAAAATATTGGCGCAAACTCGCCTTTTTTGTGAAGTAATTCAATCATCAGAAAGTGAAAAATTCTTAGAATATTTTCATCAATTAAAAAAAATAATAGATAAAAAAGCAAAAATAACTGATGAAATCAATGCAATACTTTCAGATTCAATTTATCCATCACATGCGAATATTGAAAACTTATGGAGACTTCTTGATTTAAAAGGCGAATTAAAAAATTTGTTTGCCCTGTTAAATCTAAAAAATGACTGCGCATTTACAGCCTCAAATAAGCTTAAAAAGATATATGAAGAGTTTGCAAGTATATCTTCACAGAAGAAATTACAAAAAAAATTAATTCAGCTAATTTATGATTTTTCAATCGAATGTGCAGAATCCATTCTTTGTGGAATTAATCACCCTGCTTACCATATTATAAAGCACGATAAAAACACTTGTATTAAAAAACTCGATATGATTTCATTTTTTAGAGAAAAGGTAAATGTAAATATTGAAGCTATGTTAATGGATATGCCAAAAGAAACCGAGAGAGAAAACTTACGCTTGGACTACCGCAGTGCTCTAGCGATGTCAGTCCCTATTGAGGCTGAACTGGTAAGTGCTGTAAATGGGATTTGCTTCAACCAGCATCGGGTAGCAGGGGATGGTGACTGTGGTTACATAGCATTTGGCATTACACGTGAACAGGCTTTTAAATTAATACGTGATAAATTATCGGCAGTGGTTGATATTTTAAAACCTGTTATTCAAGAGCAGTTGCTGATGCAAGATTTTATTGATTATCTTAAGCTGCATGAACAAGCATCAACGACTTTAATGCAAGCATTTGCTCAATATCAAACTGCGGCGCAGCAAGGCGGTGAAATTAACGATGAGATTATGCAACAGCTACAGCGGCATGCAAGTGACTTAGTAGTTATTAACGGATACATTGATTATGATATTCGTGATAAGAAAATAGATGCAGGCTGGTCCCACCCTTGCGTGTTACAAGCGTTAGCACATTTACAAACAATAGAGCTTTATATTTGGCAAAAAAATAGTGAAGGTCAACTAATACCGCATGAGCATTACCCACGTTATCTTTCACCTGATTCATTAGCTACCATTCCACGTACAGATTTGTTATTTATTAATGGCAATCATTTTGAGCGCTTAGAGCTGATAACGGGAACAAAATTTACATCCTCATTGTTATTGAGCCGTATCCCTCCTGCCACCTTGGCGCAGAAAAAGCGATTAAAAGAAGCAAGAGATTTATTGGATAAGCATTATTGCGTAGCAGATGCTAAAGAGGATGAAGACATTAAACAGCATCGAGAAGATTTTTTAGCAAGACTTGATGCCCTTCAAGGACATTTGCTTGATGCAGTGGAAGAAGTAGCATTGGATGAAGTTCTTGTGCAATTAAGGACTGTTTTGTTGCCTCAGAAGAAAGCTGTAGATACTTACAGACTACTGCAGACACAGCTTGACGCTAGGCAAGATAAATTTATTGTACTACTAAAAGAAAAGGGCGTAGAACGGCTTAAAGAATTATCTAAAAGTACTAATAATGATGAATTTTACTTTTTGTCCAAGGTGTTAACTAAAATATATGGGCAAGAAGAAAGGCATAAACTAACAGAGATATTGCTGAAAGAAGAGGTGGAGCTTGCATATTCTATAGTAATGGGTAGTCAATTCTCTTTGGAAAGTATTAAAGAAAAAAATAAATTAGCTCCTAAGGATAACTTGCTTTTACCACTATGGGTAGATTACCAAAAAGCAAAATCCTTCCTTGAGTCTGTTAACTTTGAGCAAGGCTCAATCACCCTAGACGGATGGAAAGAGCAGGCGATTCAACGAAAGGAAAACGTTATTAAGAAAGCTACAAAAAGTGTTTTAAATAAATTTTAATAGAATGTAATTCTGAAGGTTTTTAAATTATGTTAAAAAATATAAAAGAAATAAGTTCAGCTCGTGGAGAGCGCTGTGAGAACTTTTCATTTATTAATAGCCTCCTTAAAGAGCTAGAAAATTATAGAGAGACTGACGACGTGGGGTTAAGTGATAATTTTACTAAAATTTGTGAGGGAATAGAGCGCATTATAAAGTTAGAATGTAAGCACTGTCCACCGCCAAGAGAAAAAATAGAAGTTCTCCAACCCTTCTTGGCAAGACTGAATGAAAGTTTATATGATACAATCTTAGAGCTTAGCAGCCATAAAGATTGTCAAGAAAACAAGAAAATCGCACTCTTTTTTGAGAATAGAGGGCGTATATTTAGCGTTATTCCAGAGACTTTATGCCGGCGTTATTACCACCAAATCTTAAGGTTAACAGATAAAGGAATAAGTACTTTTATAAAGCACAGGCTAAAAACTCTTAAAGAATATATTTTAGATGGTGTCAAAGATAAAGATTCAGTATACTTGGAGGCTTGCTTTTTAGATTTTATTATCACTGCAGCGCTCAATACCTTGGGTGATTCAAAATTAGGCTTAGAAACTTACCAGAGACATTATAACCCAAATGCAGCAGAAATATTAGAAAAGCCTTGGGAAATTTCTGAACTTTTAAATAATGTCGTTTATTTTTGTAAAAAAACCAATGGTTTTTATGCTGAAAACGAGTTATATAAAAAATATGGGCTGCAGTTGATACCGCAGGATGAAGTAAAAAAAATCCAGTATAAACTCATATATAAACTTGATTGGAGTAGTATTTTTTTAGATAAATCATTAAATGAATCGCATTCCCTCAACAGTAGAGAGACATCAATTATGACTGAAATACATGAAATTTATAGCAGATCGACGGATAGTGCTGAATTATTGTTTAAGGAGTTAGCAGCTAATGGCTATGAGTGGTCTAATATTTTAAAGGAGTTAATATTCGCGCCCGAATTATCAGCTTTTGAACGTCAAGAAAACAAAGAAATAATGGAAGGATTAATTTTCAAACGAGATGAGTTAGAGGCTTATTTTTATAATGAATCTGTTAGGAAGCTATTTCCAGTTACTTTTTTCAGTATTATCCCGAGTGAACGTCAGAAAAACAAAGAGGATTTATCCGGCATTCATTTAAAATATTATACTTTTGATATTTCTCTTTTAATAACAGGTAATAGTGGTAAACAGCCAACATTAGTTACCATTGATATTATTGCTCCTGGTAGTCGTACTCTGACTTCAGATATTGATACTACTGTGAAAGTCAGATGCCATCATGGCGAACGAATGACTCATTTAGAATCTAAATTAAAAGTTATTGGTTGGCCTGAAGAAGTTTTGTCTTCTGCAACCCTTTATGATGGTACTGGTATGTATCAAGTAAATTTAGAGGCTGCTTTACAATCGGCTATTATCTATTATTTTAATCAATTAAGTTTTGAAAAAATTAAAATGACTTCTGCTGAAAGTCGTGATTCGAATGTATATAGCGATGGCTTTTTGAAAGAAGAAGAGGGGTATCCTAAATTTATTGCAGGCAAAGATATTATGCTTTCCGATGGAAATTCTCTTTTAACCGAGTCTACGCAAGTATTTTATAAGAGTCAAAAAAGACAAAAGCAAATTTATGAATTTGCAGCAAGTTTAATGCCGTTACGCTGCTACTACGATAAAGCCAACCAAGAGTGGAATGATTTTGAGACAGCGGTTAGAAAACAGCTAGAGGAAATTATCGATGAGGCTAATCAGGCTAAGGTAGCTGATAACTTCAATGAAGTGCTCAAGGAAGTTGAAAAATTTCATCAGTACTATATTAATAAATTAAAAGAAGCGGATCAGTTATACAAACAGAAATATTTAAATGGAATAAGTTTGCCAGATAGTGTCCAAGATATTCCTAAGGATAGGAAAAACGATTTTGCAGTATACTGTCACCAAGGCATTTATGTCAGGTGTTTGGTTACTCTAGCTCGACATAAAGCAAAAATTACCCGTAAGTTAGGGGAAATTGAAAGTAACAAAACAAAATTGCAAGAAGCATATGTCACCAAATTAGAAGCCCAGGAAGAATTTGATGCGGTTAAGCATAGGCCTAAATCCGCAAAAAACGCTCAGGATGAACTAGCCGCTGCAAATCAGAGATATATAGATTTACAAAGGTCTCTCTTAAAAGTATTGAGTCAATTAGCAGTGCTGTATAATACCCAACAAGAGTTACAAATACAGGCTAATCTTTTTGCGTATGAAGGCTATATTAATCGCTCTGCTGTTTACCATGTAGTCGATTGGATCCAAAGTGCAGGAGCATTGCCCATTGCAAAACAACAAGTGGTTGTTGGCTCCATCTTACAGCAAGTCGGATTTAGATTGCTACACTCGTTTATTTATCGAGAGCAAGCGCTATCTGAAGGCGAGATTGCTTATCGAGTGGCGAAATACGGTGAGCGCGTAGCTGAAATGTTTTTTGGTGAACTGGATAAAGAATGGAAAAAAGTGGTTGACAATAAAGCACTCCCGCAATTAGAGGTGCTACGTAGATTACAATTAACTGGTTTTAAAGGTGAGTTTTCTAAGGCGATATTAAAAATCATTAATGAAGACAGTCGATTTGTTGAGGAAATCAAGAAAAATGAGCGTATTCCAGTGCATCTAAAGGGGCAAAAAGCACTAGAGCGTATTCAAGAGAACATTTATCGTTTTCATAATTCAGGTCAAGAAACTGTTTCAGAACATGATAGAAAAACGATTGATGGGAAGAAAGTTAGTAAATGGCTAAAGGATAATGAAAAAGAATTAATAGATGGTTCAAGCAAGACCTTGATGTTTGCCTACCAAGCCCGGCTAACCAAGACTAATGGCTACTTGTGGGGAGAAGGCTACAGCAAAGCTGAACTTCAAGAAAGCGTAGATGGGCAAGAAAAGAGGAAGGATGGAAATAAAACGCAGGTTTTTTAGAGGCCTCTTCACTACCAAAGGATAGTGGAGAGGCGTTGAGCCAAAACAGTTTAGAAAAAATTGAAACTCCATTTAGGCAATTAGGCTTAAATTATCGCTTGAATAGTATTGATTTTCATATCGGAGACTCAGATTTTGAAAACAGAATCAAAAGAGTAGGTTTTTTTATCGATAAGAGCTTACTAATTAAAGAGGTCATTGATGATGGCAGCCAAATTAAATTAATAACAAGACCACGTCGATTTGGAAAAACGCTTAATATGTCGATGCTGGACTATTTCTTTAGCAATAAAAAGAATGGAAAGGATCT
>Ga0302300_1001809_pt1 | contig 11730 bp, 12 predicted proteins | sample III_Palsa_E1_1_FD_198756 | JGI IMG/M metagenome (GOLD analysis project Ga0302300, IMG submission 198756) | Peat permafrost microbial communities from Stordalen Mire near Abisko, Sweden - III_Palsa_E1_1 | ecosystem: Environmental > Terrestrial > Soil > Palsa > Peat permafrost | place: Sweden... | reverse complement strand
GTACTACAGTAACAAATGGTGAAGTAGAATACAAGTTGGGCTAATTAGTAGGAGGAGGGGTGTGGGGTACCATGGATATATTTATTACCGTAGAATAACGGTTTACTTGTTTATCTTTAGGGAAGATAAAATTGATTGTTAACCTATTAGATAAATGTTTAATGTAAATATTATAAACAAAATGACACATAATAGTAAGATAGAATTGCGACTAAAGTTTGAAAAGTCTACCTATTCTCACAAATTGAGGATGGAACATTTGCACCCACCAACAGTATATATCTATACATATGAAACTAAGGAATTATTAGATGTTAATGCCATGATAATGAGTGGGATTACAGTATACGCTAGTGGCACATTCTATGGAGAAGTTTACTATTTTATAAATCCAGAGTCAATTTCACGATTCGTTGAATTTGTGAATAGGGAACAAAAATACGTAATTGACTATCATAATATGCATCTATTATTACAATCTTTACTTAGGGAAAAATATTTAACTTATGACCAGATGATGTATATTATGAAGAATCCTGTCATTCAAAATGTTGAGTATGATGATTACCCATTAGGATTATTTAACTAACATATTCATAAGTACTTAAATTTGTTAACTTAAATATTGTGTTTCAAACACAACAACAACATTTTACTTCGCCACGAAGTATAAACACCACAATATTAATAAATATCTTATGGTTAAGGGTTACAAGTATGCTGAGGTATCAAAACCCACTGCAATAATTATTTAGTAATTATACCCGTCTCTCTCTCCTTTTCCCTCCCTCTCTCATAAAAAGGGATGTATGGTATTAGTTAGTGTACAGGAGTTAATGTTTGATATGAGATGTGAAGATGTTAATGGTGAGAAAACCATTGAAAATGTATTACATTATAACAATCAGTACAACATTAATTTACCAAAACAAATAAAACAGTAGTTTACCTCTCAGAGAGGTAACAATAACAGATGTATAATTATTAATTAATAATTATATGGTAGTATCACCATCACAATATATTATTAGTGTATATGTTTAATACATGTAGATACTTGTGGGTGTTATAACTTTTATATTGGTGAGTACACATGTTCACAACTCTAAGTTGTGAAAAAAGCATATATCCATCAGACATGATACATTTACTGGTAGTAAAATAGTTACTTATTGTTAATATGTATTATTGATGGGGTAACAACTATTTTTGTTACTTGGTGTGATAAAACAAAGCTTGCAACACTACATTATGTTAGTAATAACTTAACAGTATGTAATGATATAATTAAAATACTCACAAATGGTAAATGATCTTGTGACCCCATGCATCCATCCATCTATAGTATATTACTTAATAAGAAGTTTTAATTCACACAAACATATTTATACGATTAACATACTAGTATACATATACTATAAATAATCATCTAAACACTTATTACCTTTATAATTTATAGTTTACATTTTTAAAATGTAAAATGAATGTGTATATTTATTATATGTTCACAACACACACATGTGTTTTTGTATTTTTACTTTTGTTATTTTGTGTCTTCTACACGTCTAGTAATATAACTATCACCATCTTGTGTTAAAACATATTGACCACGAGATTTAAGTTTACCGTCTTCAAGCCACTCCTCATATGGTCCATAAAGTTTACCGTGATTATAATTGTGATTAGATTGAAGTTGTCCATTACTATACCACTTTTGCCCTAATCCGTGACTTTTCCCATTTATAACATTAACACGCATTTCATGTTTACCATTCTGATACCATGATTCGCTCACACACGTCTTCTTGTCATCTATATCAGTAGTGTGAATTGGTGTAATACTTTTTGGCTCACCAGTTGGGTAATAAACTGTCCTCACTTCAGCACCAAATTTTACATTGAATGTTTTTTGGATAGCGGATTTCATATCATTAGACAAGTGTCCAGATGCATATTGCTGGAATAACATACTCGTTTGCATCCTATCTTGATCTCGATTGATAATGCTAAAGTTAACTGCATGATGTTTCTTATTAGGGGTTTTCACATCATGATTAATATAATATGTTTCCTTACCATGATTAGTAGTTACAATTTTATCACGATTAACTGTCATCCATTCCCTCATAAACTTATTGTTAGCAATGTACGTTTCAGGTAGAAAGTCATGAGGACAATGGATTAGAATCTCCCATTGCAATTCAGGTGTAATATTATCATTGTCATATACCAGTGGTGATAGATCATCCCAACCATCAAATAGCTGCTTAAGTAGATAATCACAGTAGTCGTTATCCTGGAAGTAAGTGGACATGTTAAAACATGTCCTTAAATACTGCTTGTCAGTGATCATAGTCTGTGTTCCTAACACGTAATTAACATAATTGTCAATCACATCGATAAATTTATCAGGGATTGGTACCTTTGTCGTTTTGGTGTCTGCTACCCAATTTTTAACAAAGGTAGAATTCATAACCTTTTCGTATCCAACGTCCACGTCTTCCCTACCACTCCCAATACTAAAAATAATAGACATTTCGTCAGATCGTGTCATACCAACAATTACATTCTTTCCGTTTTTATTATAATCCCATACCCCTCCTTCCCTCCTTCTCTCTTTCTCCCTTTTAAGTTGAGACATATGGTATTTTTTGGTTATATTTTGGATCCACAATTTAGTTGATATCGAAATATGTATATATATATATACATGTATTTAGACAATACAAATAATATCTTATTACTTTTAACAATGGTAAAGTTTTTAATTCTCTATTAATATCTTATTCCAACATTAGTAAAAATATTACTAGTAAAAATATTACTAGTAATGTAAACCACCAACCAACAAATTGTAATTGGTGTGAATACATACATGCATATAATGATAGTTGTTACATATATCTTATCTGTGTTAGATAGAGATTAGTAGAGACAGCGATGATTTATCATTGTGAATGATAGAATTGAGTATGTGTGTAATTTCTAATTTCTAATTTATAGATTGTAATTTTATAGTTTACACTATTCAAGTAATGAAAGTATTACATGTTAAGTTTAAGTTGTAATCCCATTAATAATGGTATGATAGATGGGACATAGTTATAATAATTTATATTGATAACTCTTGACAGATTACAAACTAATTTAGTATTGAATGGTAGACAAATAAGAATTATACGATATACATTTATTAAATGTATATATTGTTATATTAACATGAATTACAATACCAAATAGAGTATTTGTATGCAACTATTCGTTGTGCACAAAGATATTTTAGTTGTGTTAAAATAGTATTGTTGTGATTAATATCAGTGAAATCTGTGAAAGACTTAAAGGTAGTAATAATTTTTTCTTCCATTTCTGCTAAATTCTTTTCACTGTCTAATAATTCTTCTTTATATGTGGGAATGTAGTCATCAACAATATTAACTAATGTATTTATTTTGGTTATCAATTGACACTTTTGTTCATCCTCTAATGTATTAAATGTGGGATCAGCGATAGCAATATTTAAAACCCTTCTAAATACTCTCTCAAATGTTTCGTTCATTTATGTCTTATTATTAAAGACATATGATGATCAAATTTGTTTCTGACTATCAGAGAATCCAAAGATATATTAATATTTGGGTTATTGAAATTGTATTATTAAAAGTCAATTAACAACAGTATTGATGTAAATTATCAGATTAATGTTGACTAAACAACAATTTATTATGTTTATGTTTATGTTTATTATATCTTCAGGCCCACTTATAACTTTACTATAAAGTAATTACCCATTATTACACTAATTATTCACAGTGTTAAAAACATATGATTATAATAATAAAATGTATACAAGTACAAATTTATCTATCTTAACTTAAAGATATTATAACTAAATTTACTTTATTATAAAGTAAATTGCAAATACAATTTTAATTTATTATGATGATGATGATGATGAGAATGAACAAGAATTACATTTAGTGTTTCAACACAAACCAGATCTAAAGCCAAAATCCAATGTTTAAATATAAACATAGTTAGATAAACAGATATTAAACTCCACCTTATTGTTCTTATACACAACAATAACATGTTAACTTTTTTACTTTGTTGCAAAGTAACATATATATATGTATTACGTTTATAGTCGAATTTTACATTTTTGATCAAATGTTTGACAACTTTGTACTTTATTGTTATTATAATGTGTAATCTTAAATAAAATACCACTTTCATACCACTCCTTTTGTATGCCAAACTTCTTATTACGTTTATGATGTAATTCACATTTAAGTTGTTGTTTTTGCTCCTCACCCACTTCTTCCTGATACCACTCTTGGTCTATACCATGTTTATAAAAATAATTATTCTTTCCCACAATAATATGGGAATTAATACCTGTTAATCCTAAATCTATACCATGACAATGTTGTTCATTAAAACAACATAATCTAATATGAGTGCGATATATGGTATTATACGGTCCAAGTATCCGTTTCTCATCATTCTTAATTAACCATTGTGTAACAAAGGTACTATTGTACCTGTATCGTGTTGGAATAAACATGAAAGGAAGTGATAGATAAATATCTCTTTGAATGTTTGAATCTAACATTTCTATAACTTTCGTGCTTGATGGCCATGATCTGCTTATACATTGTATTAAAACTTGGAGGAAATCATCATCACCCAAATAATGGGCTAAGTTAAAACATAACTTTAATTTTCTTAATTGTACTCTAATTTTGTTATCATGATGACAATAATCAATGTAAACAGGTAAGACGTCAATATATTGGTTAGGAAATGGGTAAACAATATTATTGTTATCATGATAACACTCAAATAAACCAGAATAGAATATAGATTTTGCGAGTTTGTCCGTTGGTAGTGATATCCTCTCATTTATCCTAGTCTTAGTCTGAATTTGAATATATGTTGTCTTCATTGTCTTATTAATACTAATATTTGTTATGCATCTCACATTAATATTCATTTTTTACTTCACGATCGAGTAAAAGAACACACAATAAGGTTGTTATTCCTCATCTTCACCACTGTTACTACTATCTTCTTCATTATCTTCATCTTCTTTATCTTCTTCATCATTATTATTACAATTTTCTCCATTGTCTTTACTCTCTTCATCTTCTCCATTGTCTTCATCAATAAGACTTTGAATATAATTGTCTCTATTAATAACCATTCTTCGGATGTCAGTCCAACTAAAGAACTCATCATCATTATTACACGGATTTTCTGATACAATTTTAACTTCGTATCCTTTAAGAACTATCCCTCCTCTATCTTCATTGTTATCTTTTAAAATAAAGGCAAAAGTTGACATATCATAGTAAGTATTGAGTTCAGGAGTTAGTTTAACATTGTCTGGAGATCTGACTTTGATGAATACTATATCTTCAGATTGAAAGTGTTCATCAAAGTCAGATCTGACTGATAACCAGACATGACCCACACTGTTCGGAAATATTCTATTGTACAGATCAGTAATTTGTTGCATTTAGTTTTGATGTAGACACGTTTAAATTAATCATATTATTTTAAATGTAGTTGTTAGTGTGATGTATATATATATACAGTCTAATAAACAGTTAAATATAATTATAGATGTTTGTAACACATACCATATTAAGGTAATTCACAACTTTACCGACATTATTACTGTTAGTAGTATCTTGATAACAGGAGAGGAGAAGGAGGAGAGCATTCAAAAATACTGGATAATGAACGTATTGATACACCTTTGTTTTCTACCAGAAATATTGATGATACGTTAGGATATATAGATTCGCTCGTAGGTTACAATATAAAATTAATGACAGACCATGCAGAACACATTATTCTTACATCGTTTAATGATAATGAAAGAACTTATAATCTTTACTACCAAATCAACCGAATCAACCAAATTAAAGAATATGTACATCATCACAACTCTTAGTTAATCTTAAATATTATAAATTTATAGCGTTAGATCAAGACGGATAATCATATCTTAATTATCAAAGCTACAAATACAATAATTTGTCTGATGATGTTAACTATGATGATAATTTACAATCAACAATAATATCACCTCATGTAGCAAGATATTATTATCGTGATAATAATAACTGTGGTATATATATATATATATATATAAAAATATCTTAACAAAAATAAAAAATGGATATTGTTGTTTGTTAACAGCACAAGATACGATAATACCATTGAACCTCATAGCAGTTTAACATTTAACAACTATTGACAATGATTATACAATTAATGCTTATGATAAGATCACGGTATTAATACCTAATATAGCGGTGAAGATGAAAGTAAAGGTGAAGATGAAAGTAAAGGTGAACGTAACTACTATTTCCTGTTGTTTTATGAGGTTGTCACTATTAGGTAAATATTATATACCTTTTTACTTTAACTTTAATTTGATACATACAAACATTACTTTGCCACAAAGTAAATATTATTATTTACCTTTACGTAAAGGGTGTGTATGTATTATTTAATTTTATTCATTTCAGTCAATAAGTATCACATCCTCTCTCTGTTGTCTCTGTTCCCTCTGTTCTCTGTTGTACCTCTATTTCTTTTTGTTGTAAAGGTATCAATAGCATAATAGATTTTGGTTTCATCAACGATTAACTTATTATTCTCATAGTTAATGCTATTTGATTTCTCGCTTGCATACCATGATGGAATCGTATAGGGTAAATTGTCTCTGATCATCAATAAAAAAGTCTAAACTACACCAATAGACGTTGATACTGTAATGTTGGTGGATAAGCATATTCATCATCTTCATCATCCTCATTACAGTATCAACATCTACAGTATCAATGTTAGGATTGACAGATAATTTGAGATTATCTGCGATACATTCCAATGTTTTAATTTTACATTGTTTACACGATTGTTCTCTTGTCAAAATAAGATCATATGTTTTTAATTTGTTTACTATAATCTCCAATTCTGAATGAGAAAATTACGTAGTTGCTGTTTTCAACAGTGTTTGGGAAACCGTTAATGTCCATTGTCTTACAATTTTTAGTCGTATTAAAGTATTACTTTTGTATCTACAATGTGTTACTATTACCAAAAATAAGTTCTACTATCTTCTAAAGATAAACTTAGGTTTTGTGTTCTCTTATTGAAGATTTCATCCTCCAACTGTTTCCAAGTGACTGTTGGACCAAGTTTTTCATAAGCAGCCTGAATTTCAGCATCAGATCCTAATACTCGGCCCTTCCATTTTTGCCAACCAGTTAATTCCGTCTGACCCGTTTGTAAACACTGTGCTTTACTTTTGTTAAATAATAGTGTGATAATATCATCCTCACGTTTATTCAAAATGGCCATATGAAGTGGGCTTCTTTTTAAACTTCTACTCATCATATTAATGTTTTGCACCTTATCTGACAGTTTATTTATTTGTTCTTTGTTACCTAATACACATACCAATCTTAACTTAACATACAATTGATACTGTTCTAAACTATTTAATCGTTTGTTCATAACATCACTGTTAATAACAGATGATAGTTGTAACTCAGTGTTTCCCATTTTTGTTGTATCCAATAACGTATCTATTGTTAGATCTAATGACATACCTGTTGATACATTAATAGATACATAAGGAATTTCATAGAGAGAATAGAAAAATTGTCTTATATTAGTAGTCACTGGTGACCAAGATATGATGTCAACATTAGATGTTGACACTGACAACTGCCCATACAGATTAACAGTTTCTAAAACTAACAATCTTTGTCTTTTTTCTTCTTTTTCTCCTTTTTCTCTTTTTTGTATTAGAGATAGTACCGGATTATTGACTGATATTTTCTTATTGTCATCTATCTTACTTGAGATACCTCCATAATATGGATTTGAAACCAACAATGGTTGATAACGTTGAAATAATACATTAAATTCTTGATCAGCTAGATAATTAGCTGAGATATTTATCTTTATTTGTTTATTTTGATCACTAATTGTCTTAGTGATTATTTTTTCAACTGTGGAACTGTGACAAAGAAAGTTAGACTCGATATTCAGTACTCGTGTAGAGGAATTAACATTGTTCAGTAAAGATAACATTTGATCATCATCAATATCTAAATCACCAATATCAACGGTCATAGATGTCGGTTCCATTTTAACCCTAGTTTACCAATAATATCAATTTAAATAGATAAACTGCTAGTTAATGTAAAAGAATAGAATATTATTTCTGCTCCACAGGTATAAAACTGACTTATTTTAACAAGTAGTGTGTATGTACACAATACATAATATAAATTGACAATATAGAATCAATTCAAATAAAAAAATGTTTGCACATAAACTAACACAAAAAGGAATTACTGGTTGTATTATAAAATCAAACATTGTGAGGTATAATAGTTCACAGACACAACTACAACAACATCTAAAATCACAACAAAAATATAAGTATCATGATGGTCATAGATTTGACTATGGTCCAGGAGGAAGACTATTGCTGGGAGCAGTTGGTGCTAGACTTGGTTTTGGGCTTTCACTACTTTACTACTTCACAACATCTTGGATTCATTGACGACAATGAATCCAAGTTCTAATATCACAATAACAACAGTGGTTGAACCTTTTGGTTATGGTTTGGTTGGTGCAGGTCTTTTGGCTACATGTCCTTATGAATCGGTATTCATTGGAACATTGGCTTCACCAATTATCATTGCTAAAATTAGAACATGTAATTAATACATAATATTACCATTAACAAATATTATGTAACATATTTATATTTAAATTATATGTGATAAACGAATAAGCAATCTTACTTCTCAAGGAAGTAATAGTTAATTTTCATTATATCTTTGATTGCTTATATGTTATGTTTTATATAAGTAACTAAATAAATGATGTCAACGATGATACTATTGTAGTAAATTATTAATTATGTCAGCAACCCTTGAAATTATTATTATAGGAGATAGACATTTACAACACTTTCACAATAGACTACATGTCTGTTGCTTATGGTAAAAATAATGAGAGTATTATCATCAACAAGATTATTTTAAAACATTATGTCAGTATACGAAAATAATTGTTGATTGGTATTTTGAAAATAAGAATAATATGTGGATGTATACACATTAATAATTATATTGATAGAAGTAATAATATAGATAATGATAAACAATGTATAACTAGATGGTTATAATTTAAAGAGATGTTTATTGATAATGATGGTTTAAAAGATTATAAACAAATTACAAGACATTTGGATTATCTTCTCAATAGAAAGCCAAATTCTGTTAGTTACATTATAACAGATGACATTTACCAAACATACAAAGGATAAAAGCCGTTATTAACAACAATCGTTGGTTCTACAAAATAACAATAATTATGTATAGTAATTAATATTAATACTAATATTAGTATTAACTTTAATCTTACTTGGAGTAAGATTCTTTAAATAGGTATTATGTTAAATTCAGCTATTAACGTAATAAATGTATTATTAATTTTGTTAACTAAACGTCACTCTTTATCCATGATGAATCACAACTGGAGTATGATTTACACATGTTGTATAACATTCATACCCAATACTACACAGTATATTCCTAATTCTATCCTTATACCCAACACCATAGTCAGCAATGGTTTTCCTAATATCATTAGTATTAACTATATTAATTGGTTTTCCTTTGTAGTGTTTAGTAGCTATATGTATCTAATGTATGACTTCGAGAATATAGATATCCATTGTTCATCGACAGCTGCAATTAAAGTGGCTGACATGTTTATTATAATTATATTAACATAATATAAATTAATATTAATGTCACACAAAGACTTATTAACTATCATGATGTTATGCATCATAACTTACACGTTAATATTTTGACACTTTTAACATTACAATAATTTTTACCTTACTATAAGGTAAAGGTTACTATACACTTTTGTTATCTATTTACCAACTATACAATAATGTTAATACAAATTATTAATAGGATATTATTGTTATAAAACAAAGTTATATTCCTTCCACAACATCAAATGGTTGATCTAATATTGTTTCTACTAATTTGTCACCATGATATATAAAAACATCATAAGTATCATGATTGTTCAATTGAGCATTTAATCTATACTGTTTTAAGACATATTCATCTTCTCAAGTTTTATTACTCGTCCATCTTTATTACTCGTGTATTCATCATATTCACGATAGTTCATTTGTTTTTCCATATCCATAATATTCTATCACACCTTGAAATTCTCCTCCTCTGTAAAGGATAATTTTCTTCTTAATAGAATAAACACCATACTTATGTAATTCTTCTATTATTTTAGCTTGACCATCTACTAATCCTTTGTCATTCCTTTCACATACAAAAGTTACATCTTTGTAATTTTGCTTATTGTCAGATATTTTTATGTACAATGTAATTGGGCCCACAATTTTCTTGCGGAAAACCTCTACTGAAGAATATACAGGTATAAATTTATTGTAAATCGACGGTTCTTGAATTATGGCTTCCACATAAAGTAATGTAAATGTCACGTTGATTATTAGTGTCAACATCTTCCAACGAGAGTATTTCCTTCCTTTGAACTTCAGTAAAAAAATTAAGCCTATCAGTCACAAATACTGGATACGTAATATATTTACCTGCGTCCACAGTTTCATCAAAGATAAATTCAAATGGTTCAGGTTGACTGGATTGTTTAAACATATGGATAGATTTTCCCTTTCAAATATCATTAACATTTCAATGTTTGAAATATATGGTTAATAAACAGAAAAGTTATCAATATGATTAATTCTATATTATAGATACCAATGAGTATCTCCCAGTGAATATTTTACTGTTAGTATTGTAATAATACGTAATTAATATCCATCTAGAGGGAGTGTATGTATATATGTCACAATAAATTTTGTTTTATCTTCCGAGAAGATCTTTATGCTTCAATGTGTCCAGTGTATGTATTATACATACCTATAATACCATAACTCTTTACCATAACTCTTTACAATAACTCTTTACAATAACTCTTTACAATAACTCTTTACCATAACTCTTTACCATAACTCTTTATCATAACTAAATTTAAAAACATAATGTTTATAATTGTTTTGTACCGTTAACTTTAATGTTTATACTGTTCCGTATGATTATACTTTACCTAAAGATAATAACAACCATTACACTCTTGATAGATTTGGACATATATTGTCTGTTAATGTGTATTATAATAGACGTTATGAAAATTTAGTAGTGGAATGTATTATTACAACTTAAAGTTGTAATATCTTACCGATTTGTAAAATATTTTTGATAATATAACATGTATAATTACTAATTTATAACATATCTATCACCTATTGTTACTCTACTAACAAATATTTAAATTATACATATTAATTGTTACTATCTTAATTAGTAATTTATATGTGATATAGTTGTGATTGTCCATTTGTGATTGTTAACGCTCTAATACCAAAGTATTTTACTTGGAATACTTAGCTAATATATGATTAACAGTTAAAAGATAAATTACGTATTTGATATGTAATAATAGTTTTACTTGCTGTCAGATAAATACTTATTAACATTACTTATTAACATTACTTATTAACATTACTTATTAACATTACTTATTAACATTACTTATTAACATTACTTATTAACATTACTTATTAACATTACTTAT
>Ga0302300_1001807_pt1 | contig 11735 bp, 14 predicted proteins | sample III_Palsa_E1_1_FD_198756 | JGI IMG/M metagenome (GOLD analysis project Ga0302300, IMG submission 198756) | Peat permafrost microbial communities from Stordalen Mire near Abisko, Sweden - III_Palsa_E1_1 | ecosystem: Environmental > Terrestrial > Soil > Palsa > Peat permafrost | place: Sweden... | reverse complement strand
CCTGCTTTAAAGCCTGGTAACCTCCGGCTTTTTCATATTCCTTTAGTGTGAGCCAGGTGCCATCGTTTTTAATATGTTGCGTTAATGGTTTTTCCATGTCATTGACTACTTATAGCTATCTAATATTTCATCCAGTTTATCAATTGCAAGATCACGATGCAGATCTTCATTTATCATTATCGCCGGTGCATGATCACAGGTTCCAAGACATGAAACCGATAATAATGTGAACCGGCCTTCAATAGTTGTTTCCCCGTATGATATACCGAGCTTATCTTTTAATCGCTCTAAAATTTTCTCATAGCCCATTATCCAGCAACTCACACTATCACATACTAATATCACATGCCTTCCTACCGGACGACGAAATATTAAATTGTAATAAGTAGCGACGCTATCTATTGCAGCTGGTGACATCAGCAATAATTCTGCAAGCTCTTTCACTGCCTGATCAGAAACCCAACGATGATTTTTTTGAATGATCTTTAAACCTTCAATACAAGCAGCACTTTTAATTGGAAAATGTTGATAGAGTTTTTCTATCTCTGTTATATCTTCTGTTGTTAAAATTTTTTCTGTCATATTCAAATTATTTATCTGTCGATATCCGACAAAACATAATCTACACTTCCTAAAATGGCCATTAAATCGGGTATGGTATATCCCTTTGATATTAATGGCACGAATTGCATGTGTGGAAAGGAAGGAGTCCTGATCCTTGTTCTATAAGAACTAATATTCCCATCTGCAATAAGGTAATACCCATTGTTTCCTTTGGTAGCTTCCACGCTGCAAAAAGCTTCACCTGGTGGTATTACTGGGCCCCAGCTTACGCTAAGAAAATGATGTATCAATGTTTCAATATCTTCTAATGTATTTTTTTTTATGGGAGGTGTTGTTAATGGATGATCGGATTTATACGGGCCATCAGGCATATTATTCATGCATTGTTCAATGATGCGCAAACTTTGTCTCATTTCTTCTACACGCACACTTGCCCTGTCATAACAATCTCCGTTAGTGCCTGTAGGGATATCGAATTCAAAGTTTTCGTATCCCGAATAAGGTTGCTTCTTTCTAAAATCCCATTCAAATCCTGTGGCTCTTAAACCCGGGCCTGTAACGCCCCATTCAATAGCCTCTTCTGTTGTATAAATACCAATACCTATTGTACGTGCTTTAAAAATGCTATTCTTCATTACAAGGCTATCATATTCTTTTAATCGTTTAGGGAAGTAATCGATGAAGTCTTGTATCAATTTTTGCCAACCAGTTGGAAGGTCTTGTGCAACACCTCCAATCCTAAACCAGCTCGGATGCATCCTTGCACCACAAATTGCTTCTACTATATCAAATAATTTTTCTCTATCATTGAATGTTAGAAATACAGGAGTCATCATACCCAGGTCCTGTGCGAAAGTTCCATACCAAACAAGGTGGCTTGAAATCCTGAACAATTCACTCATCATGATCCTGATAACTTTTACTCTGTCAGGAACTTCAATGCCCGCTAATTTTTCTACTGCCATTACGTAAGGAAAATTATTCATCACGCCACCTAAATATTCAACTCGATCTGTGTAGGGAATATATGAATGCCATGATTGGCGTTCACCCATTTTTTCTGCACCGCGATGATGAAAGCCGATATCTGGCACTACATTCATAATATCTTCTCCATCGAGTTGTACAACAAGCCTTAATATGCCATGCGTACCGGGATGTTGCGGCCCAAGATTCAGGAACATTAATTCATCATCTGCAATAGTTTTATCAAGCCCCCATTCCTCTGGTTTAAATTGCATTGCAGCCTGTTCTTTTTGCAGTTTGCTTTCAGGCAATTGAAATGGATCCATTTCTGTTGCTCGCGCAGGATGGCATTTTTGTAGAGGATGGCCGACCCATGTTTGCGGCATTAAAATTCTTCTAAGATGAGGATGGTTTGAAAACCTAACACCAAATAAATCGAACACTTCTCTTTCATACCAATTAGCAGAAGGCCAAATAGAAGTTATTGAAGGAATAGAAGATTGCAATGTTATTAAGGGAACTTTAATTCTCAAGAAAGTATTTCGTTGAAAAGAAAGTAACTGATATACTAAAGTAAATCGACTTTCCGGTTGTTGATCACGATGCATTTTTGCCTGTTCATCAATTGCTGTAAGGTCATACAACATTTTGTAAGGTTGATCTATATCATTTTTTAGATACCCAAGTATTTCTAAAAGATGATCTGCATTAATCCATATAGTAGGAAATTCATCTTTGGTAATTTGAACAGTTATGTTGGCCTGAGAGAATTTATTATTTATTATGGAAACAACATCAGGCATTTTTGAAATAGTATTAAATCCAAACTGTTAACGAATCTATTATTATACTTCATCGGGAGATCTCAGCTCCGTCATTTTCATTCTTTCATTTCTTTTTATATCCTTTAAAGAAATATCCTCCGGCTTAATTATTCCTTGTGGCCCTACAACCCAATTTAATGGACGCCGTTCCTTACCAATTTGATCTCTTAATAATACCAATCCTTCAAGAAATGCATCCGGCCTTGGTGGACATCCAGGGACATAGATATCAACAGGCATAAATTTATCAACTCCCTGTACAACACTATAGATATCATACATGCCTCCTGAGTTAGCACATGAACCCATTGAGATAACCCAACGCGGAGCCATCATCTGCTCATATAATTGCTTAATCACCGGAGCCATTTTAATAAATACAGTGCCAGCAATTATCATCATATCAGCTTCTCTGGGAGTACCTCTTATCACTTCTGCTCCAAACCTTGCACTGTCATATTTGCTAGTAATGCTTGTTGCCATTTCTACATAGCAGCACGATAGGCCAAAATTAAACGGCCATATAGAATTTTTCCTTCCCCAGGCTATCATACTTTCCATATTGGTTAAGACAATGGATTTTTGAATTGTTTCTTCAAGTGAACTATTGCCATTGATTGCAGAAGGGTCATTGACCTTGCTTGTCCACCATTTCATACTGAATTGTGTTTTTTATTTTTTTATGATATGCCTTTAATATTTTTTTACTATCTGGACCAAATTCAAAAGCTCCTATTGACCATTCATATACTACTACAACAATAAAAATTCCGATAAAAATTGATATCGCAATATAGCCTGCCCATCCAACTGCTTTAACAGATATTGCCCATGCTATAATAAAAACACCCTGCATATCAAAAATGACAAAAAAGAGTGCGATGATATAAAAGTGAATTGGGAAAAGTAATCTTGCTGTTCCAGTAGCAATTACACCTCCTTCATACACATCATTCGTAGCGGGTTCTTCATGCCGTTCACCTAAAAAATAAGAGATAAATAATATACCACTAACTAACAATAGTACAGCAATTCCGTATACTAAAAATGGCCATAATAATTGAGTGGTGTTATGTTCCATTTTATTAAAATTTACTTGTAAATAATGTTTGAGGAGTTAAAAAAGAATTAGAGAAGTCCTTATTTTACTAAATACAATGTTCAATTATGAAGCCAGTTTTTAATGATTCAAGAAACTTAATGAGGAAAGTAAAACATTTGTTTTAACGTGGCTTTTATGTCATATACAAAAAACAACTGTTAATTTATGATGCTTATCAGTATACTAAATTTATTTACGTGGGTTTTAAATGGGAAAAATTATTAAAAATAATTAACCGTAGAATATTTTTCTCGCTATTTATATCTAATAAAAACATTACTTAAAAGATACAAAAACTTTGATCTGATACCAATTATAAAAAAATAAACCAACTTTGGTGAATTAATTTTGTAAGCTACAGCTGATCTATCAATGTAAATATTGAGCAAAAAAAAATCATGGGTTTTTAAATCATATAATTCCAATAAGTACTTATTTCCCTTGAGAGGTTAATGCGTGGAGAAACTTACTGGTTTGCTATTGGAATATCCGTGCTAGCCTTTATAAAATAACTTATTTAACTATATCAGCCTAGCTACATTTGGGGCATATTAGCTCGTAATGGGGTAGTGTTACCTCATTTGTAAATTAAATACATTGTTTGAATTATTTCTATTGTTAATCATTAAAATGCAGATTAAAGTAATAATTCATCGTTTTACAAAAGCTAGCAAGTAACATAAACGAATTTATAAAAGCTGTATAATCAATGTGATTAATCATGTATTTTAGAAAATAAAAAAAATCTTTTTGTAAAAAGCGGCAATGATCTAATCAAATTAAATGCGTTAATATAAATGCTTAATTGTAAAGGGACTCAAGTTTGCACTTCTGTTCACTCACTTACTCCATTGCTCTATAAGATTAATAAAAAATCAAAAGAAGCATCATCCTAAAAACATTCTGGCAAATTAAATACTCCGGAAGAAGTTGCTGAATTAAGTAATATGGTTGAATTCTGAAAAAGCATCTTTTATCAGGTAGTAGCTATCTTATTGATGGTGGGTATCTCATATATTAAAATAAAAAAATAAAATTTATATAAATGAAAAAGATCATAAAAAAAGCTTGGCTGTTAATCACTATCTGTATTATTGGATTTAGCCATAACCTCTATTCGCAACCACTTTACCAGGTAAGCAGTTCGAAAAATAACGATATGAAATTATCGGGTACTTCTACACTGCATAACTGGACGATGGATTCAAAAACTTTTACCGGCAATGCTCAGTTCGGCCAAAACACACGGCAGGTAACTTCTATTAAATCATTGGATTTCGCACTAATAGTATCAAACCTTAAAAGCGGCGAAAGCGGTTTAGATAAAAACGCGTATAAAGCTTTAAAAAGTGGCCAGCATAAAAATATCCGTTTTAAACTTATATCAGCAACAATAATACCTGGTGAAGGAAATAAATGTCAGGTCAAAGCACTGGGCACTCTCAAAATAGCTGGTGTTACCAAAACAGTAACATTGGATGCGGATTGTGTTGTAAATAATGATGGATCTGTTACATGTACTGGTTCAGATAAAATTAATATGTCTGATTACCAGGTTAAACCGCCAACTTTTATGTTAGGTGTAATGAAAACAGGAAATGCAATTACACTTGATTTCACACTCGTTTATAGAAAGCAAACGGGTGTTTGATAAAAATTATTTTAACCACTAACAACTAACAATGAAAATTAAATTATTCATACTTCTTTGCATTGTTTCCGTTGCTGCAAAAGCACAACAGGAACCATTACAATTCTTCCGTCCCAATAATAAACTTGGTATAAATGTTTTTGAAACATCCAAAATTGATACTACTGCTTTTCCCGGAATGAAAGTAAAAGTAGGTGGCAATTTTGAACAAAGTTTCCAAGCATTGAGAGACCAGAACACGGCAACACCTGTCATCGAAGTTGGGCCGCCAATCTCTGGTAATGTCAATAGCCTTATACCACTTACGGATGGGTTTGATCTTGCAATGGCAAACCTTAATGTTGATGCACAATTATCCGATGGTATCCGAGTGAACCTCACCACTTATCTTGCCTCAAGGCATCATGAAGATGCATGGGTAAAAGGCGGTTATATCCAGTTTGATAAATTACTTTTTTTGCATAGCGATTGGGTTGATAATATTATGAAGAGCGTTACTATTAAGATCGGGCAGTTTGATGTAGATTATGGCGACCAGCATTACCGCAGGACAGATGGTGGCAATACTATTTACAATCCTTTTGTTGAAAATTATATTATGGATGAATTTGCTACGGAAATCGGTGGTGAAATTTATTATCATTACAAGTCTGGTTTGTTTGTTATGGGCGGTGTATCTAACGGAGAACTTGACCCAACGGTTATCGCTGCTACTAAAACTGATTCTGCCACCGGGCAATTGAATCATTATGCTGCAGCTTTTCATGGTAAACTGGGTTATGATAAACAAATTTCTGCTGATTTCAGGTTCAGGTTAACGGGTTCTTTTTATATAGATAAAAGCGCTAACAGCAATACCTTATTTGGCGGAGACCGCACAGGTTCTCATTATTTCGACGTAATGTCAAACCAAAATGTAGCAAATGGAACAACAATTAGCGATGAAAATGATTACAATCCTTTTTCAGGAAGATACAACCCAGGATTTAGCGAAGAAGTACAAACGTATATGGTAAACCCATTTCTAAAATATAAAGGCCTAGAGTTTTTTGGTACATACGAAAATGCCCGCGGCAGGATTATAACGGAAACGAATATGCGCCAAGCCACACAATATGCTGCTGACCTGATTTACAGGTTTCCTGAACGTACCGAAAATTTTTGGATCGGGGTTCGTTATAATACAGTAACGGCGGCTATACAAAATAACCCAAATGATATAACTATTAACCGTGAAGTGGTATCAGCAGGCTGGTTCCTTACGAGGAACATTATGCTAAAGGCAGAATATGTAAACCAGGAATACATGAATTATCCTGCCACTAATATCCTCAATGGCGGAAAATTTGACGGGGAAATGTTCGAAGCATCCATTGCATTTTAATTAATCAATTCACATTCAAAATCAAAACATGTTTTACAACAATTATCATTTGGGAATGAACTTAATATGGTGGTTCATTTGGTTCGGTTTTCTTGCCTGGATATTCGTAATACCTTATGACATTCCTGGACAGAGAAGAAAAAAAGATTCACCACTTGATATTTTGCGCCAGCGATTTGCATCCGGGCAAATCACAACAACAGAATACAATGAGAAGAAAAAAATCCTTGAAGAGGATATGGCAAAGCTGAACTGAGGCATTAAATAGAAGTAGATGTTCTGCTTCACTTCCATTTTAATAATCAAAGAATACATATGGATCCCCAAAAATCAACAACTGTTTTTAGAACCCTATTCGAATCGGGTAGAAATAATGATTTCGAAACTATGGCTAATACGATTGATGAAAATTGTGAATGGATACTTATGCCAAACATGAAATCATTTAAAGGTAAAAAAGATGTGGTAGAGCTTTGTAAGGGCGGGAAACTTGCTTCTGATAAAATACCTGAAATTATGTTTGATATTGCTACACCGGAATGGGGAGTGTTTGAATATATAAACCATGGCACTATTACCAAGGAGTTATCCGCTTTTGCTGTAACATCCGGCTGGCAATTTCCTACAGACCCTAGCACTCTTGTGGGACAGCAATATGCTGTACCTGTCTGTTTTATCTATCACATCAATGAGAAAGGGAAGATTTATTTACTGCATGAGTATCTTGATCTTGGGAGTTTAATGAAGCAATTCAAACCGGAAAGAATTTGACGCCTAAAGAAATTGTAATTAGCTATTGGCGTGCTTGGTCAGAGCATAACTTGGATAATTTACTTGCCCTGCTTGCTCCAGAATTTATTTCTCGAAGTTCTCTTAGCCAAGGCCACCCTGTTGGAAAAGATATGATTGCAAAAGGATTTAAAATGTTTGATAAATCTCTACCTGATTTAAAAGAAGAAGTTATCAGCATTATATCGGAAGGTGATAGCGTTGTATGCCAAGTTATAGAAACCGCCACATTTACCGGTGCTATAGAATTACCAACCGGAGTAATTGCGCCTACTAACCGTTCTTACAAACTACCTGTTGGCGCTTTCTTTCGTGTTAACGCTAAAGGGCTAATTACAGAGCAACGCACTTATTGGGATACCGCCGATTGGCAAAGACAATTAGGGATAGAATCGAAATTGTTTGCACCAAAAGTTGAATAATCTAAATCGGAACATAAAAAGTATAATTAAAATTCATTTGTAATTTAAATAAAATGGAAACAATTAAAAAAGAAACAATCAGTGCTGCTGATCTAGTTAAAGCATTTACGGCAGCAATGACATCAGATGATATTGAAGGATGGAAAAAACTCCTTGCTAAAGATGGTGAATGGAAGATAATGGCAACGGGAGAAACATTTATCGGAATTGATAAAATGGTGGAACTGGCAACGCGCTCAGTTGCAGCAAGAGACCATAAATCAGGCGAAGGACTTTTGCCATTTAATGTTTTTATAAACGCTGAAGGAACCAAGTTTGTTTGGGAGTATGTGCATAAAGGAACAGTAACTGAAAAGTGGCCCGCATCAACGCATAAGCCAATTGTTGGTACGAAGTTCGAGCTACCAATTTTACTAATGTGTGAAATCAATGAAGGTAAACTCATCAAGATAAGAGAATATTTCGATTTACAAACTCTTACTGAGGCAGGCACTCCACATTACCTCTATTCATAAGTTTATATATATCAATAATTAAAAGCATGAAAGAATATAAATTATTTACTACTAAAAAGATTGGATCAGTAGAATTGAAAAATCGTGTGGTTATGGCACCAATGACAAGGTGCAGGGCAATTGGAAATATACCTAATGAACTTATGGCGGAATACTATGGGCAACGTTCAGGTGCAGGATTAATAATAACCGAAGGCACATCCCCATCGCCTAACGGCTTGGGTTATGCGAGAATACCGGGAATATTTAGCAAGCAACAAGTAGAAGGTTGGGAAAAAACGGTTTCTGCAGTGCACAAAAATGGCGGAAAAATATTTGTCCAATTAATGCATACAGGAAGGATAAGCCATCAGCTGAACATGCCTGAAGGATCGCAGATAATTGCTCCTTCGGCAGTAAAAGCTGTCGGACAAATGTGGACGGATGCTAAAATGATGCAGGATTTTCCAGTACCAAAAGAAATGACAACTGAAGATATTACCAATACAAAAGCTGAATATGTTATTGCGGCAAGAAATGCTTATGATGCTGGTTTTGACGGAGTGGAATTGCATGGTGCCAATGGCTATCTTTTAGAACAATTCCTTTCACCAATTAGCAACATCCGAAAGGATAATTACGGAGGAAGTATTGAAAACCGTTGCCGTTTTGTGATTGAAGTAGTTGCTACCGTAGCAAATGCCATCGGAAGGGAAAATACCGGTATCCGTTTATCGCCTTATGGAGTTGCCAGTGATATGCCACATTACCCCGAAATAGATGCTACCTATAAATATCTATCGGAACAGTTGAGTTCAATTGGAATAGCGTACATACATCTTGTGGATCATTCTGCAATGGGAGCACCTATTGTGCCTTTGGAAATTAAAAAACTTATCCGGCATAGTTTTAAAAATACAATAATCCTTTGTGGTGGTTATGATAAAGAAAGGGCCGAAGCTGATATTGAAAGTAACTTATGTGGCCTCGTTGCTTTTGGCCGGCCATTTATTAATAATCCTGACCTTGTTGAAAGATTAAAAAACAACTTGCCATTATCACAAGACCTGCATACGGATCAATTCTATACGGCAGATAAAAAAGGATATATAGATTATCCGAATTATGCTATTTCATCAGAAGCTTTACTGGTATGATAATTGGCTCTATGAAACGGCCATGTAAAACAATAGTTTATGGTTATTTAGCGTAATAAGGTTTTATCAATATTGAATTTATGACAACCGGCATGCAAATCACCTGGCTTTTTTTATTGGCAATCCCCATTGCCTGCATTACATGGACTGTTACTCATGAAGAAGTATTTCGGGAGCCAAGGGAATATTGTGTAAAGAGAAGTGTAAATGGCAAGACATTATTGGAAAGAAAATTTTTCTTCCTCTTTACCTGCGCCTTTTGCTTTAGCCATTACATAACAATTTTATTTCTTTTTTTAACGGGTTACAAGTTGCTGATGAATGATTGGAGAGGCTATCTAATATCAGGGTTTTCATTAGTGTGGATAGTCAATATCTACATGAGTTTATTCTTGTTTATCCGCCAGGATATTAAAAAAGAGAGTACTGAAATTAAGCTAATGGAAAAAAAGAATGGATAAACTATGCGTACTGATAATTAAATGAGCGAAAAGAACAATATGTCTGCTTTATTAAGTAACTTTAAAGGAGAAGATAAAAATATGCATGATGATTTAAGTGAAGAACAAGTTGAATATGTATTAAAAAATGAACTTTTAGGACATATGGGTTGTCATGCTGATGATATAACTTATGTTGTTCCTATATGTTATGCTTATGATGGGAAATGTATCTATGGCCGTACTTATGAAGGTATGAAAATGAAAATCGTAAGAGAAAACCCCGATGTTTGTTTCCAGGTAGAGTACATTAAAAATATGGCAAACTGGCAAAGTGTAATTTGCTGGGGACAGTTTGAAGAACTTACCGATATAACTAAACGCAATGAAGCAATCCATATTTTACAAGAGCGCATAATAGCCGTAGTAGAAAGCAATGATCTTAAACATTCTCCGTATTGGCCTTTTTCTATAACTGATTTGGATAATGTAAAAGGAATATTTTTTTGTATTCATTTGAATAAAAAAACTGGTCGGTTTTCATCATAGTTTTATTTCTATGGCAGTTAAGTTCCTTATTCTTTTATATCCTCCTTTAAATATCCATGGAACACCATATCTATTGGTAAATTGCCCCAGAACTTCTAATTGGCGTATTATTTAACTCAATGATTTTTTTTAATTTTGTGTCTCGTCCAATTCAATATTGGCATATTGCAAACCTTCGCATATCCGTGACCTTATGATTGGTGTATTTTCGCCAGTATTTAGCGGTGCAAGTATCAATCCAATTAAGGTAAATCTTGTAGATGTTCTTTCAAGGTTTTAATTCTTGATATTCCTCGCTCTACGTTAGTTATAAGCCAAACATCTAAATCTTCTTCCAGTAGATTATATTTCAACAATGCATCCCGGGTACTTAATCCATTTCTTGTCATAGTATTAGTAACCAAAGCCCAATCATTTTCTGTTGAAATTATAATCAGTTGTATGGGTATTTTTATAAACGTTTTAGCTGTTCTATGTTTTCTTGCAAAAAATAAGTACTTCCCGATTTTATCTACATTATCATTAAGGTATTTTTGGGCTTTCTGATATGTCATATTAATTAGTTACATCTTAACCTACACTAAAGATTGTACTTGTATAATGAAAGAGGAGTAGTTCTTAGCTACCCAATTAATAACCTGAATATTTGTACTGTATACCTCAGGATATTTTTATTTTATAAAACCTTTTCTGCGAACTATTGATTGGATTTAAAATATATTATAAACTTACTTCCTTTGCCCAACTCACTTTCTAAAATAATATTACCACCCGCCGCATCTACTATTTTTTTTGCAAGAAATAAACCGATGCCTTGCCCCTCAATATCTCCATGAAGCCTGCCATATATAGAAAAAACTTTCGCAAGGCCTTCTTTAGGGATACCAATTCCATTATCCTGTACAGATAATATAATATCATTCCCATCTTTTAAAGTTTGGATATTTATCACAGGGGAAGCTTCGCTTTTAAATTTGATGCTGTTGGAAATGAGGTTATACAATATACTTCTCAGGTTCTTTTTTGAAAAGAAAATTTGTTTAACATTAAGGCTCCTGTTAATTACTGCCCCGGTTAATTTAATTTTATCATCCAGGCTCCATTCTACATTATTTATTATATTATCAATATCAACCATCTCCATTGTTATCATTTCACTTTCTACCTGTCCAATGTCAGACATGTCATTTATTAAAGAACGAAATTTTACTACAGATGAATTTATTATATCTAAAAATGTAGTAAGCTCCGGATCATTTATTTTTAAATCATTCAACATGCCTACACTCATTTCTATATTCCCAAGAGGAGCTAAGAGGTCATGCGCAGCAGCATGGACAAAATTATCGAGGTCATCATTGATACGTAATACGCTTTTATTTTTTTTATCAAG
>Ga0302300_1001799_pt1 | contig 11758 bp, 11 predicted proteins | sample III_Palsa_E1_1_FD_198756 | JGI IMG/M metagenome (GOLD analysis project Ga0302300, IMG submission 198756) | Peat permafrost microbial communities from Stordalen Mire near Abisko, Sweden - III_Palsa_E1_1 | ecosystem: Environmental > Terrestrial > Soil > Palsa > Peat permafrost | place: Sweden... | reverse complement strand
CCTGGCTGCCTGCACCAGTTGCAGGGCTTTTTTCGTATCGGCATATAATTGATCGTAAAGCCCTTTGGTTAATATATCGCCGGTAATTAATTTACTGCCTAAACCCACCGCGCAAACACCCGCTTTAAACCAGCTGCTGATATTAGCTGCATTAAGTTCAACGCCGCCGGTGGGCATAAATAGCTGCCCAGGGAACAATTCTTTAATAGAGCTTACAAAGGCCGGCCCTAAAATATTCGCGGGGAACAGCTTTATTAAAGCAGCATCATTTTGTTGTGCCAGGTGTATCTCGGTAGGTGTCATACAGCCGGGGCACCATAGCAAGTTATGGTCATGGGCTATTTGAGCTACTTCCGGGTTTATAATTGGCGATACAATAAAATCGGCTCCGGCGTTTATAAAGTCGATAGCTTCCTGCTTTGTTTTTATAGTACCAATACCCAGGTGAAAGCCGGGCATTTCCTGCTGCTGGGCTTTTTTTAATATTTCGAAATTTTTAAGCGCGGAAGGGCCACGATTGGTATATTCCAATACTCTTACCCCGGCCTTATACAAACTACGGGTAATCTCCAGGCTTACAACAGCATCCTCATAATAAAATAAGGGCAGCATTCCCTGGGTTAATATACTTTGGAGTATGGTTTTATTATCACTCATTTTTTTGTTGTTGATACTTTTATTTCTTCCACAGTTTTACATGTGGCATCGCCTTCAATAAATAACTTATCGAAAGCGGCAAGGGTTGCAAATTCAAGTATTTTGCCGGGCTCGTGATCATTATAAAAACCATATATCAAACCAGCCATAAAGCAATCGCCGCTGCCCACTTTATTTAATATTTTACCAGCCGAATGATCCGTAGTACTGTAATGATTGCCATTTGTGTACAACGCGGTATAATAAGTAATACCGGCCCCGGCATCAAACCTGAAAGTGTTAGCAATGGCTTTACATTTAGGATATTTTTCAGCAATTTGTTCAGAGGTTTTTAGCGCGGCCTGTAAATAATTGTTTTTCTGGCCAATAACATGTATATCATCATCAACCGGAATACCCAGCATTATATCGGCTGCCCATATATTGCCCATAACCAGGTCGCAATATTTTACCAGTCCGGGTATGATCTCGCCGGGCGTTTTGTCATACTGCCATAACTTTGAGCGGTAATTAAGATCGATAGAAACCGTAATATTTTTTGCCGATGCAGCCATTACCGCTTCCAGGCAAACATCTGCCACGTTTTGATTCAGCGCGGGGCATATCGCGCTAAAATGAAACCAGCTTACCTTATCAAATACCTTATCCCAATCAATCATACCGGGTTTAAGCTGTGCAAACGCGGAGCCTTCGCGGTCATATATCAGCGAATCATTTTTTAGATCGGCACCTTTGGTTAAATAATACAGGCCAACCCGGTTGCCATGGTAGTATATTTTTGAGCTATCAATTTTTTTATATTCAAGCTCGTTTACTATCTGTGCCGACATATTATTAGCAGGCAAAGCGGTAAAATATTGTGATGGTACCTGCCATAGCGCCAAGGCCGTAGCCACATTCAGTTCGGCGCCGCCCATGTAGAATGGAACCTGGCTATCCTTTAACCAATATCCCCCGGCATCAAGGCTTATCCTGAACAATAATTCGCCAAAACATAGTACAGAACCTGAATGATGCTTATTTATAGTTTGTTTATCCATTGGCCCACTTACCTAAGCAAAAATTTAAACAGTTGTAAAAACGGGCTATTTAATTTGATAGTGTGAAATTCAAAACTATTGTTGCCGAGGCACCTATTCGAACTTTATGGTGTTATTATTTACTTCATCGTTATAGTAAAATTGATGGGCTGGAGATATTGATGACGCGTAATATAAATTTCTTTCCATGGTTTCGACTGATGGATCCGAAGCGCCATCGTATATGAGGCCATTATTCGCTATATTGTAATTTTAATCCGGTTTTATGAATTTTTAAAATGTTTTTGCTTATCATACGTCTATCAGTCCAGGATAGCTGTTTAAACAATTATCCGGAAAATAGATTTTATATATATAATGAGAAAAAGACTACCGTTTATTTTGCTGGCATGGGTTATTGCCGATGTGTATTTTTTCCAGGCGATCAGCACGCTTACAAACAATGGATTTATTTTAGGAGGTTACTGGCTAATAGATTTAATTATCGCGGGTGGCTTCGTAGTTCTTATCAACCGGCGTAAGGGCAGCAGCCCACCTGCTAAGCTCATTACCTGGCTAATGGCATTTACCCTGCTTACCCTGGTGCCAAAAATCTTCGCCATGCCGGTTATGCTGGTGGAGGATATAACGAGAATATTCAGGCATTTCCCGCCCAGAAGTGTATGGGTGAGCGAACTGGCTGTAATAGTTGCCGCTATTCCCTTTTTTAGCTTGATTTATGGTATGACGGGCGGGCGCCACCGTTATAAGGTGCATAGGGTAGCGTTAACTTTCAATGATCTGCCTGATGCATTTGATGGCTTTACAATAACGCAATTGTCGGATATTCATGCAGGTAGCTTTACCAGCCAGAAAGGAGTGGAGAAAGGCATCGCGCTGGTTAACAAGCAAAATAGCGACCTGTTATTATTTACCGGCGACCTGGTGAATAACCAGGCATCGGAAATGGAGCCATTGATACCAACATTTGCCAAACTAAAGGCTAAAACCGGTAAATATTCGGTATTAGGCAATCACGACTACGGCGATTATATGAAATGGGAAAGCGAGGATGCACAAGCCGCTAACCTTAACCGGTTAAAAAAGATACACCAGGAGATAGGGTTTAAATTATTACTGAATGACGCTGTTAAAATTGAAAAAAACGGCCAATCCATAGCCTTGATAGGTGTGGAGAATTGGGGCAAGGGCGGCTTTCATAAATATGGCAGCCTAACCAAAGCCGCTGAAAAGGTTAAGAATGATGAGTTTAAGATATTGATGTCGCACGATCCTTCGCATTGGGAGGCAAAAACCCTGCTAAATGAAAAACGTATCGATCTTTCGCTGGCGGGGCACACGCACGGCATGCAGTTCGGTATCGAACTGTTCGGTTTTCAATGGAGCCCGGTAAAATATGTGTATCCGCAATGGGCGGGGCTTTACGAAAAGGATGGCAAATACCTGTATGTAAACCGTGGCTTCGGGTTCATTGGTTTTAAAGGCCGGCTGGGTATATGGCCTGAAATTACAGTGATAACGTTAAAAAAGGGAGGAAATAAGAAACCGTTACGCCATTAACTTGTTAACAGGTAATACTAAATTGAAAACGATATGAGATTGATGAAATTTGCCGTAATAGGCGCCGCTGTTGCCGTAGGCATTACTTATTTGCTAAACAAAAAGGAGGGTGATTCTATATTGGATGATTTGGCCGACAATGCACCCCAATGGGTGGATAAAGCAAAAAACTTTGCTGAAAAAACCTTTAATAGCCTGGTAGGGGAGATCAAATCAAACCTGTAAGGTATTACATCATTTTACGCGGGCGTTTCATTTTAGGCGTGCCGCCTGGTGATGTCGGCTTATAAAAACTGGTTTTAGGCTTGGTATAAGTAGCTGTTACAGGTTTTTCTATTACTTTATTTACCGATAGAACACGATCGCCAATGGCGTAGCCATCCAATGCGTCCATTACACGGTCGGCACCGCTTTCATCGGTAATTTCCAAAAAAGCGTAGCCTTTACATTTTCGGCTGATCTTATCCCTTACAATCTTGATAGTACTTACTGTAGCATACGGACTAATCAACTGTACCAGTTCCAGTTCTGTTGATTCCAGCGGAAAACCGCCAACAAATATTTTCACCATGTTAAGCAAAGGTAGTTTTTATGCTACAATAATAAATAATCATTTCTTTTGTAAGTCAATTACCTGTCAATTTGTTTTGATGTGAGTGAAAACAAATTTTCAAAGGCCATATTTGCAAGCATGGATCAACAACAGATATTCGTTCAAATGGGCCTGTCAAGCTGGAATTTGCAGATAGCCCGCGCCGAAAAAGTGTTCGGAGCTTTTACAGAAGCTGATTTTTACCAGCCTGTAGCGCCCGGCAAAAACCGTATTATTTATTTGTATGGCCATTTGGCAGCCTATCACGACGCGCTAAAAGAAACACTAGGCTTAGGAAAACGGAACCGCCCGGAACTTCATGCTACTTTTTTGCAAAACCCCGACGATCATCAGTCAACTTTATTGCCATTATCAGAGCTTAAAGATTATTGGAAAACTGTACACGTGGAATTGAATGAACTTTTCGTAAATTTGCCAGCAGCCGAATGGTTTAAAAGGCATAATGCCATGACCGATGAAGATTTTGCAAAAGATCCGACGCGGAACAGGCTGAGTGTGCTGCTAAGCAGGGCCAACCATGTTGCCTACCATATTGGACAGGTAAACCTGGTTAAACCAAGTATAAAGTAAAAATGACTAAACTATTTGTTGTCGGATTTCCGCGTGATATGGACCAAACCGAGCTACTGGAACTATTCAGTCTGCACGGGTTGGTTGAGTTGGTTACTATTGTTACCGATAAGGAAACCGGCATTAGCCAGGGTTATGGTTTCATCCACATGAGTGATGAAGCTGGGGCAGGGCGGGCCATTGCCGAATTAAACGGCGCTACCATTGATGACCGCACCATCACCGTAAGAATTGCCGATGAAAAACCCGAACCTGCTCCGCTCATAAAAAAGAAAAGGCCGAGGAAAACATTTTAAGATACAATAGCAACTTGTTTATTTTATAATTCCTGAAATGGGTAATACGCTAATCATCGTAGCTCAAATTATATTCGTACACAAGGCAACTAAGCATAAATTAATGGCGTAATGTAAATAAGCAGCTGAAATAATTATCGATACAGATATATTTCAGCTTGCTAATGTGCCTTGAAGCAATTTACATTAAATATTTTACACATATTAAACCGGCGCGAACGGGTAACTATAATTAGGCTGATACTGCTGGACCTACTGATAGGTGCCTTGGATATTGCGTTTTTAGCCGGTATATTATTGGTTATCAATTACTATACCTCCAATAAAGCCAGCAACAGCAGTTTCCTGTTTCCTATAAAAGGCGGTAAAAACTCCTTGCTTGTAATCGGTATATTTTTTTTACTATTCGCTTTTAAAAATCTCCTGGGATATTTTATTTCGGCATCCGGTAATTCCTTTTTCTATGAGGTAGCTTCCCGTTTATCCCGGTTGAATATTTTACATTATTTAAAAGATGATTACATTAAATTCATCAATGCCAATTCTTCGGTTCATGTTCGTAAAATAAGCCAGCAGCCCATTGAGTTCAGCAATTATATACTGATCAATATACAGCAGATCATTACGCAAAGCGCGTTGATCTTTTTTACGGTTGTTGCTATCCTGCTTTATCACCCGGTATTATTTTTATTATTATTCCTGCTATTATCGCCTCCGGTGGTTTTACTCGCCTGGTTTATAAAACAGCAATTGAGTAATGTGCGCGCAACGGTAAAAGTTACCAGCGAAAAAACTATTCAGCACTTGCAGGAATCGTTATCAGGTTATATTGAGAGCAATATTTATAACAAGAATACCTTTTTTATAGATCGGTATCACGGCTTTCAAAAAAAGCTGAATAAAAATATATCAACACAGCAAAACCTGCAAGTTTTACCATCGAGGCTGATAGAGGTTTTTGCCATTTTTGGTTTGTTTATTTTGATAGTTATCAGTAAAATTTTAACCCGTAGCAATGCAATCGATCTGCCTGCCATTGGTGTTTTTATGGCGGCGTCCTACAAAATAATACCCGGAATTATAAAGATTTTAAATAGCACCGGCCAGATAAAAACCTACCGTTTTACCGTTGACGACCTGTTGGAAAGCAATCTGAAAAACACAGAAAGCAATCCTCATGTAACAATACCCATAAACTCGCTTGAATTTAACAGCGTTTGGTTTAAATATAAGCAGGATGAACTTTTAAATGGCCTTAGCTTTAGTATTATCCCTGGTGATTTTGCAGGGATCTCGGGAAGTTCGGGGCGGGGGAAAACAACTTTAATTAACCTGTTATTAGGCTTCTTAGTGCAGGAAAGCGGCCTGATCCGTATAAACTATCAGGCTACAAATAATTGCGAAAGGCATCAATATTGGCCTAAAATAGCCTACGTAAAACAGCAGCCCTTTTTTATAAATGATACTATTTGTAAAAACATTACGCTTACAGATGAAGATCATAATACCGAAAAATTGGCCGAAGTGCTATTGTTTTGCGGTATAACCGAAATGCTTGATCAATACCCCGAAGGAATTAATAAACAGGTAAGCGAAAATGGTAAAAACATTAGTGGCGGCCAGCGGCAAAGGATAATGCTGGCCCGGGCGCTCTATCATGAGTTCGACCTGTTGATTTTGGACGAGCCTTTTAGCGAGATGGATGAGGCTGCAGAAAAAATACTGCTGGAAAAACTTGTCGGCCTAGCCCAAAAAGGGAAAATGATACTCTTTATCACGCATAATAAAAACAGCCTGGCCTACTGCAATAAAATCATATCGCTTAATGGAGAATAATAAGCAACGGACATTGGTAATTCTTACTCCCGGCTTCCCGGCAAATGAGGCCGACAGTACTTGTATCCCGCCCCAGCAAATATTTGTAAAGGCGCTGAACGAAATCGAGCCGGAACTTAACATCATCGTGTTGACCTTTATCTATCCGTTTTTCTCTGCTGAATATGATTGGAACGGGGTGAAAGTTATATCCTTCGGCGGAAAAGACAAAGGCAGCGTTTATCGAAAACTTACAGGCATAAAAGTTTGGCTGGTACTAAAAAAGTTAAACAAACAGCATCAGATAATAGGGCTGTTAAGTTTTTGGATGGGAAAGTGCGCGTACATCGGTAATGGCTTCGCGAAAAAATATAAGTTGCCGCATTACTGCTGGGTATTGGGGCAGGATGCCAAAGCAGGCAACAAATATGTAACCAAAATAAAACCGGCGGCAACTGCATTAATCGCTTTATCTGATTTTATTGCAAGGGAATTTAATAAAAACCACGGCGTTTTGCCGGGCCATATCATTCCTGTAGGTATAGATACCACATTATTTAAAACAGACCAGGTTGAAAGGGATGTCGATCTGTTAGGTGCGGGCTCATTGATCTCATTAAAACAGTACGATATTTTTTTGGAGATGGTAAGCTCATTAAAAACAATATTACCAGATGTTAAGGCTGTAATTTGCGGAGGCGGCCCTGAAAAGGAACGTTTACTCGCGCAGATCGATGTGATGGATCTAACAGCCAATGTTACCCTGACCGGCGTATTGCCGCATGCAGAAGTACTGGCTATGATGCAGCGTTCAAAAATATTTTTGCATACATCGGAATATGAAGGTTTTGGCGCCGTATGCCTGGAAGCTTTGTACGCCGGGGCACAGGTAGTAAGCTTTGTGCGGCCAATGGAAGCTGAAATAAAAAACTGGCATATAGCCACCGGCAAGGAAAATATGCTGAATATATTGAAGGCCATTTTGAACAACCGTGAGATAAACCATGAACCGGTATTACCTTATACTATACAAGCTAATGCCGAAGCGATGATGGGCTTATTTGAGCTATAAAGCTGCCGCAATTTCATTAATACGGCCGGCAATAGCTTCAAAGGACAAGTTGGTTTCAAAGTAATTCAGCGTGGCTTGCCGCTTTTGCTGCAGATCCATTTGCGGCGTTTCATTCAACGCCGTTAATAACGCATGATAATTACCTGCTTCATACAAGATGCCGCAGCGGCCATCATCCGTCATGGAGCGGAATGGGGCTATGTCGGTTACCAGGGGCACACACCCGCATGACATGGCTTCGCACAGCGATGCATTAGTCCCTTCATAATGCGAGCCCGAAATAAAAAAATCGGCGCTGTTATACCAATAAAGCAATTCATCGTGCGGTACTTTCCCAACCAACACTATGGCTTTTTTTTGCAATGAGCCAGCCAGCGTTTGCTGTACCTGCGGCAATAATTCATTGGTATGATGGATGATGTATAAACGTGCGCCTGGTTTTAAAGCGGCGTATTCCAGGAATGCTTTTACCACGGTAAGGGGGTCTTTTGTGGGGCTGAACCGCATAACGCATAAAAAAACCTGGCTGCCTGTAACAGCTGTTTTTTTTATAGCAATTGATCGTTCTATGGGATAAAATACCGACGACACTTCCATTACTTCGTGTATTTTAGCGGCATCGGCTATGTTGCCTTTTTTTACCCAATCCATACCTGTGCCATGCGCTGGAAACAAATAGGCATCTATAGCGTTGCCGGCCAGCCGCTGTATATATTTCCTAATGCCCGTGAATGGTTTCTCAGAATGATTTTGTGCTATTATTTTTACTTTTTTACCCAGCGCGCCACGCAATTGCATTACCTGCAAAGGATAATGCAAGCCATGAACGATAACCACATCGGGTTGTTGAGATTGGATGAACCGATGCAGTTTTTGAGGAAAATACCGGCCTAAGTGCGAAGATCTTAAAAAGCGATACTTAACGCCATTTTTGCTGTATTCGCCTTCATGATCTATCTGTTCAATGCTTATAACCTCATTATTAATGCTTAATGATTCCAACATGCCGGTATAAGCCCTGATGCGGTAAAGCCAGGTTTCCGGGTCTTTAAATTCATGGCTTACAACATAACTGGCAAAAATAAATTTCATGGGTGATCAAAAAATATCAATATCAGCAAAAGTGAATTTGATCTTATCAAATGCTATCCCGCTATCCAGATCCTTAAATATAGCCGGGAAAGAGGTGGCAGAATCGTATCGCAAGGCAAAAAGCGCATGTAAACGCGTACCCGGACTAATGTGAAAATGGATCTGATCCATACCAAGTTTGCGCGTTATATTTACCAATTTGTACATTACATGGTCAAAGGTATCTTCACCAACAACTGAAATATCGCCTATCATCAGTCCCTTATTTGCCTTTAACCATATCGTTGTGGCATCTATTTTAAGCGTAATGGTATTGGAATAGCTTTTGTATTGCAGGTAATTATCATCGCGGAGCACGCCACCAAATCCATCTGCCAAAACAGAACCTGGAATACCTTTTTGGTATGATAAATACTTTTTGAGCACTTTCTGTTTATGCGCATTGTACAGTCGTTTGAAAAATGCGCTCTTTCCGGCAATTCTTTCAAGTGGAATGGTTTTTACAGGAATGACGAAGCGATCCATGGTTTCGGTCATTTGCCAGCCCAGTTTATTGATAAAGCCGGGTAAGGAGTTTTGATTGGGGAAACCGAACAAAAAACGGATAGTTTTTATCCGGCAAAGCTCATAGGTGAGCTGCGCCAATTGAACAAACAAGCCTTTGTTACGATGATTGGGATGGGTCATGGTATCTGCCGATTGCGCTGCCAATACCTTTTCGCCGTTTATCAGCATAAAACAAGGGATAACACCATAAAATGCAATGGGTAAGGCTTGCTTATCGTGGGCAATAAAACCGATATATTCAGCACCCGTGCAGCGGGTATCGTACTTGTTTGGAAAAAGATCAAATGATACAGTTTTGCCATAAACAGCCGTATGCAAAGTGTTTAATTCGCCGACGTTTTCAGCGCTTAACCTGCTAAAAAAATAGGTTTCCTTATTCATAACGGCGGTTTATGGTGGCGCGCATTTGGTTCGCGGGCGATATGAACGGATTTACCGTAAAGCGCTCGCGCAGGGTTGTTTCCTGATGATCCTCGTCAAAAAGGAAATCCATTGCGAGTAGTTGGCTGTAGCCCGCTTGTTTGGCTGCCGCGATGACCGGTTTTGTATAGCTCCCGTACGGAAAGGCGAAACTTTTTACTTCTTTTTGAATGGCAGTTTCCAAAAACCGATTCGATCTTATCATTTCCCGACTTGCATCTTCAATACTGATCTTTGTGAGATCGTTATGGTAATAGCCATGAGCGCCGATGGCGGCAAACGGTGATGACGCTAATTCGCGGATCTGTTCTATTGTCATCTGCAGCCAGTAATCATTTTCTGCTTCATGCTTTTTAAAGGGGACCAATTGATGCATTATATCCATCATTTCTGCCTTTTCCTCATATCCTGTGGAGCGTAGGCGATCCATCATCCTGATGCCGGTAGTTGTCGAGATGTATTTATCGTGTTCGCCTTTATAGTAATGCTCAAATTTATACCAGATGTTCTTTGGCCCGTATTTGCTCGCTATACCCAAAAAATCGTTCCATAAAATATCGCAACCTGCATCACGTATGCCGGTAATAAAGAAGGTAGCCGGTATTTGGTATTTATCCAGTAAAGGCAGCACATATTTATGGTTGTTGGCGAAGCCATCATCAAAGCTGAGGCATACGTTGAACTTACTATCGCTAAAACTACCCGAATAGTAATCCTCCAAAGAAATTGTGTTAAAATATTGCTGATATAGCTTCAGGTGCTCCTCAAATATTTTGGCCGTTAAAAATATCGGGTTAAACCGGGTATGATCCTGCTGACAAATGCCATGATAGATCAAAATACGACATCCTCTTGCATCTTTTAAAAATCGCTTGTCCAAACCCAGGGTGTGGCTAATGTCGCGGCCCAGGTATTTAGCTTGCCTGTACAATTTGGCGGGTATGTTTTGAGGTAGCTGCATGTTTAATCGATGGTTATAGGAAAGTTGGCTTCGGGGTAGTATTGTTGGATGGCTGTTATCAACTTCGGCACATCTCTTTCTACATATTTGCAAAGGCCGCCGATATAAATTTTGCTGAATGCTGATGTATCTGTCTCTGTAAGCTGGGTAAGCAATTCCGAATCAAATAGCCTGATCCTTCCGCTTTGAAGCACCAGTAATATATCTTCAGGATCGGTAGCAAAAAACGACTCCCCGGCACTTTTACCTTGTTTCATTTTAGCTATAACGATGTCGGCTATTCTGCCGGTTTTGATCTCCCCGTTTGGCGTGCTCCATATATTTGCGGCATTTGCCGATAATGACCCGATCAGTTCCGCATCTGTAAGCGATCCCGTTTTGCGCGCTGCGCGGATGTGGTTCCAGATATTCCAATCGCTTGTTAGTGTGGAGTCGGTGCCGAACAAGACAGTAGTATATTTTTTTAATTTATCTACCGGGGCAGTTTGATTGAACATAAAGAAATTGGATTGCGGGCACCAAACTATGGCCCTGAATTTTTCAGCCTGCTTGCGCGACATGGCCATGGCATGCACGCCGATCATTTGCTTGCGGAAAATATTCCAACGGATAAGTTGATCGATTTCCTTGCGCGAGCCACTGTCAAGCCCCTCGCCAACATGAATCACTGCCGCTTTATCTATCTTTAAAGGATTATTTAGCTTCATCTTCCATTTCTTCTCAAACTGAACAGAGTGTAAAAAATGATATTCCTCGTGAACGCTAATCAAAGGAAATGTAGTCTTGAGCTTTTCGCCGTGGTTCACAACCATGGTAACGCCCGCGATAAGGTTTTTGAGTATGCCCCATTGTTCGCGCAGGTCTACCGGAACTTTTAAAACGGCGGCAATTTCGTTCCTGTAAGTGGCATGGATATAATTACCCCATTCGGTGTAATTGTTATAGGTTCTATCGCCCAATTGCGGAAACAGGTTAAAATCCAGGTGATCGTGCGAGTTGATCAATCCCGGGAAGGCCAGGGCCTTACTAAAAGTAAGTTGCAAACGCTTGCTTTTCGCTGCAATAGGGTCTTTGGTTATTTTTACAATCCGGTTA
>Ga0302300_1001797_pt1 | contig 11759 bp, 14 predicted proteins | sample III_Palsa_E1_1_FD_198756 | JGI IMG/M metagenome (GOLD analysis project Ga0302300, IMG submission 198756) | Peat permafrost microbial communities from Stordalen Mire near Abisko, Sweden - III_Palsa_E1_1 | ecosystem: Environmental > Terrestrial > Soil > Palsa > Peat permafrost | place: Sweden... | reverse complement strand
TGGCCGGGCAAATAATTGCGGTTGACCGATGCCTTGACCGCTTCTACACCGGCAACCAACTGCGCGGTAACTTCGGGCGGCAGAAAATCTTCCAGATACAAGAAAGCGCCCTGCTGCGCAAAATCCCGCTTCAAGGTGGACGCATCGGTGCCGCGCAAACGCGCAGTCATGCTTTGATCGGCGTTGAGTTGCGTATCCGGATCCGGCTCCAGCAAACCGCGCGGTGCGGGCGCGTTCATGGCGCCATCCCGATGTCGCTGCGGGCCACCACCGGATGTTGCCGGCGTACAACGCGCCGGTAATCGATCACGACCCAGGCGGCAAACAGCGGCGCGCCCAGGGCCGCGGCATGTAAAAACGGCGCCACGCCATTCAGCAAGGTCACCAGCGGCAGCATATACAGTACGTCTTCGGTTTCGAAACCGCCAAACGAAGCTTGTTTTGTGCCCGCCTTGCCGGCGATATCTTCGATGCGCATGCGCAGCCAGAAAATCAGCGCAATCGCCCCGCCGGCCAGCGCACCAAGCAAAGCAGGCGGAATCGAGGTCGAGCGGCCCAAGCCGGCACCGACACCCATCCCCATGCCGATAAACAGCAAAATCGTCACTCCGGCGTCGCTGGCCAGATCGTATAAATGCCCGATGCGACTGGTCTTGCCGCTGATACGCGCCAATTCGCCATCGGTATGATCGACAAAATTCGATAAAGCGAGCAAAAACGCGGCCAGATTCGACCAGCCGTAGGTGCCATGCGTAAAGCATAGCGCCGCCGCGATACCGATCAACAGGCGCACGGTGGTCAGGTGGTTAGGCGTGACCCAGCTATCTTTGAGGGGCGTAACCAAGAAACGCGCCAGTCTGGCGTCCCAAGGACGTTGGACTGCGGGACTGCCGGAAGAAGAGTTATACGGCTTTGACATGAACGAGCAATAAAAAAGAGGCTTAGCGTGGCGGTCGCGTATTGTCGCAGTTAATTTTAAATTCGTGTACGTCATCAAAACGAAACACACTATTCCGCTAACGATACTAATGCAATAGTTTTAATGTCGCAGCGGAGCCCGCACGTGCTGTGGGAATAAGTGGATTGGGTTTGGCGGGAGACCTCCTGAAGTTGATTTGCTCAAACGGATCGGGCCTTGAATTGGGCCGCCCTAGACCGCAAATCAGGCGCGGCGCTTAAATTGTGCTGGAGCCGGCCCCCGCTACCCGACCGGTCTGACGAGCGTGATCACTGAACCAGCCGTTGCTGCAACCTGAATGCATGCGTGCAAGCCAAGCCGCAGTGCGGCAGAACAGTCATGCGGCTGGTTGGTAAAAATTTGGCAATATTCCGCCGCCGCATGCCGCAGTTTTTTCGATTTCCTGCAAAGACCATGAGCAAGATACCATCGCGATCAAAACGCCGGGACCTTGCACGCCAAGTGCCGTTGGGGCAAATCTTGACGATGTCGAGCGGGTTCGAGATTTGCCGCACTCTACAGGGAATGCCCCTGCGCGAAAATTCCGAACCTGCATTTCCCCCTTGGCGCTGCGCCATATTCGACATGGCACGCCGGGAAAACCAATCAATTGGAGTTTGAATAGGAGAGTACGAAACTATTCCCGTAAGTACCTTTTGAAAAAGTATTATGGTAAGTCAAGGTCGGGTTTTCTCCAGACTTAACCATATGTGGCATAAAATCCGTCTGTGCGGGATTTAAAAAATCTTTTTCAACCGTGGTCCACTGAGTAGGGTCGATTTTTTGATCGATAATCAGTCCGGAATCAATCCAGATGCGGACCTCATTGGTCTGCGTCGATTGATCGGCCACCATCAGAAGTTGCAGATCTCCCGTTGCCGCTTTGCAGTAGAAAGTGGTGCCACCGGCGGATTCTCCATTCAACACAATGGTATCAATGACTTTATTGTGCAACTGCATATAGGCCCAGGGCGTCGACTGCATGACGGCGCCGTTGCTGTTGGTGCAGGTGACGACGTCGCCGGTAGTCGAAACCTTGGCGACGCCGGCATCGGTAAACATCACGCCGTTGGGCGGCGGCGAGGTGTTTTGTGCAATTTCAGCGGCACCGGCAGTCGCCGAATTAAAGGCCAGACAGACCAAAGCTAACGTGATGTTTTTTTTCATGAATTCCATGCTCCATATGATTTTTACAAGATTTATCGATTTATGAGATATCCACTCGAATTCCAAAATACGGCACAAAATCAAATTTTAAAAAAGTTCCTTTATTTTGATGCAACCGCTATTCAAAAAAATAGCTGACTGACCTGCATTACCCAAAATACTTTGTATGCCAAAAATATAAAATTCAAAGTAAAAATCCTAAAATTAGGACTGATTGAATGAGAAATAAAGAGACAAGGCAATCGAATAAAATTTCTCTGGCGTAATTAAGCAAACCGAAATTTTTTCTGAGATGGCGCTCGGGCTTTCCCCTGGTTGACCGTGCGAGTACATCTCGCAACAACCCAGCCGCGCGACCACCATGTGCAACTTATCTGCGCGGGGAGCGACGGATTTGCTGCCGTGGGACGTTAAAGAAAAATGAGATCTATTTCGGAACCCAACCCGCTTCTTCAGGAATCCCATGTTTAAAACTATCTTGATCGTCGCGGCCACTGCCATACTCACCGGACGCGTGGTCTACCCCCCCATCCCGCCTACTACCGGGCACCGGGAATAGTCTATTAATTGTATTGATAAGCGTATTGGTCAGTGTACTGAACAGTGGCGCTACCCGGCGCTGGCAAAGGCAAGCGCAGCGGCATTGGAAATCCAGCAGGCCTAAGGCACACGCCATGCAACAACGAGACATAACCCTTTGACCGCGGAAGATCCGGATGCAGATTTGCTGGCCCGTGTCGGCAATCAGGAGCCGGACGCGGTGCGGGAGATGGTCGCGCGCAAATTGCCGCGACTGCTTTCACTTGCCACTCGCATGTTGGGCGATCGGCATGAGGCCGAGGACGTGGCGCAAGAGGTTTTTATCCGGATCTGGAAACATGCGGCGCGCTGGCAAAGCGGATCGGCGCGCTTCGATACCTGGTTGCACCGGGTAGCGCTCAATCAGTGCTACGACCGCTTGCGCCGCCAACGTGAAGCTGCGCTGGACGAGCTGCCCGAGCAAACCGACCCGGCTGCGGCGCTGGATGACACACTGGCCGATGCCGGGCGCGCCCGGCGGGTAGCGGCGGCACTTGCCGCTTTGCCGTCCAGGCAGCGTGAAGCGCTGGTACTGCAGTACTACCAGGAACTGTCGAACGCGCAAACGGCCGAGCTGATGGGCGTGACGATCGAAGCGCTTGAAAGCTTGCTGGCGCGTGCCAGGCGCAGCATGCGGCAACAGCTCGCCGGTGAACGCCCCGAGCTTGATGCCGGCCCGGGCGGCAATAACGTAGACGGAGGGAAACCCCGATGACACCCCAAAGATTTGTTGCCTTGACCGACGCCTACGGTGCCGCAATCGAGCACTGGCCGCAGGCGGAGCGCGCCGCCGCGCTGGCCTTGATCGAGCAGCGGGAACCCCTGGCACTCGCGGCGCTGGCCGACGCCCGGCAACTGGATCGGTTATTGGCCGCGCATGTCGTCGCAGCGCCCGCGCCGGCACTGGTTTCCCGCATCGTCGCCGAGGCTCGGCCGGTAGCGCCATGGCAGCGATGGCGCCGGTGGTTTATCGGATCAACTCAGCGCGACCTGCGTCACGACCGCCGCTCTCCGGCTGGGAACGGGGCCTCGCTGCGAGGTGTCGCCTTGCTGGGCGTGGGGGTGGGCGTGGCTGGTATCGCCGCCGGCATATTGATGGTTTCGTTGCTGACGCAAACGGTTGCCGCCCCCGGCCTCACCGAGTTGACCTACTCAAGCACCGCTTTTGGCAGCTTGACGCAAGACTGGAGCAATGAATGATGGGCCGTTCGCTAAAACTGCTGTGTATCGTGTCGCTGACGCTCAACGTATTTCTGCTCGGCGCGATCGCCGGCGGCGCTTACCGCTGGCTGGCCGCAACCCACTCCGCGGGATGCCGCTGCGTCGATCGAAACTGCCCGCAGCGGACGGCTGCAGATTGCCGGTCTGCTCGGTGCGCCGCAATTTGATCGCGCCGCCGTCGAGACGGCCTTGACCAACACCCGTGAGGCCGATATGGCCTTACGCACGCGGGTCGAAGGCGCCGTGGTCGAGTTCGCCGCCACCCTCACCCCGGATGAACGTGTGGCCATGGTCGACGCCATGACACGTCGCGGACCGCTGTATGTGGCCAACCCGACTGCACCCGCGTCAAGCCCGCCTGCGTCGCAATCGGCCCCAACCTCAGCCGCGGCAAAATAAATATGGCGGAAACGCGACAGGTTTCATCAGGCCGAGCGTTTAATCGGGGTATTGGCGGCACTGAATTAACTACTCCCTGCGGGGGTTGGACCCGAGTACGTGTTGGGGCACTTTTAATTAACTACCCCCTGCGGGGGTGGGACCCGAGTAAGAGCTTTGCATGGGCCTGGAGTAAGTGCTAAAGCACTAACTCGGGTCGACATAGGAGAAGGTGATGGCCGTAGCCCCGCATCTGACACCCGCCGCCATTGCCGGCAATCGTTTCGGCCTGGGCATACGCGCCGATGAAGCGGTGCCGCGGGACCCGAAAGCCTGGTTGCTGGGGCAATTCCAAACTTACCAGGCGGCGGCGCCTGCTTGGGCCGACCAGCCCACCAGCACCACGCTCGCCGCCGATTTTGCCGCGCAACAACGCGCCCTGCATGATGCCGCCACGGACGACAGGGAAGCGTTGCGCAAAAGCAATGGTCAGAAAGTGCGCGAAACGTATCGCGCGGCAGTCAATGCCCGAGTGGCGGCGGCGCTGACCACGCCGGCCCCGTTTGTCGAACGGTTGGTGTATTTCTGGGCCAATCATTTCGCCGTATCCATCGAAAAACCGGCGGTCGCGATGCTGGCCGGATCTTTTGAGGCGGAAGCCATCCGTCCTCATGTGTTGGGGCGCTTTGAAGACATGCTGCTGGCCGTGGAACGTCATCCGGCGATGCAGATTTTTCTCGATCAAGTGCGCTCGGTCGGTCCCGACAGCATGGCCGCCGAACGTGCGGCGCAGCGCAATCCCGACCGCCACCCGGGGCTGAACGAAAACCTCGCACGCGAAATCATGGAGCTGCATACGCTGGGCGTACGCAGCGGTTATAACCAGGACGACGTGACGGAATTCGCCCGCGCCTTGACCGGCTGGAGCATCGGCGGCATGGCGGGAGGCGCGCGCGGCGGGAAAAACGGGGCGCAAATCGAACCGGCGGAGCCGGGCCAATTTGTGTTTCGCCCGCAACTCCACGAGCCCGGTGCGCGCACCATCATGGGCCGGGTATACGATCAGCGCGGCGAAGCGCAAGCACTCGCGGTATTGCATGACCTGGCCACCGCGCCCGCGACGGCGCGGCATGTCGCCGACAAGCTCGCGCGTCATTTTGTCGCCGACACGCCTCCCCCCGCGCTGGTGGAAAAACTGGCCGATGCCTTTCAGCGCAGCGGCGGCGACCTGCCCACGGTCTATCGCGTACTGATCGAAGCGCCTGAGGCCTGGTCGCCGCTCGCGGTGAAATTCAAAACACCGTGGGATTGGACTTTGTCGTCGTTGCGTGGTCTGGGCCGCACCGAACTCGGGGAATTCCAGGCCGCACCGGTGCTGACCCAACTGGGACAAACCGTGTGGAAACCCGGCTCTCCGGCCGGTTACGACGACATCGCGGCCAGTTGGGCCGCGCCCGATGCGCTGGTGCGCCGGGTTGAAGTGGCCCAGCGTTTTGCCGCCAAAGTCGGCGACAGTCTCGACGCCCGTACCCTCGGCAATCAATTGCTGGCGGGGTCCTTAAGTGAGTCGACCGCGCTTGCGGTCTCCCGCGCCGAAAGCGCTTCGGCCGCCTTGGCCTTGTTGCTGGTTTCGCCCGATTTTCAAAGGAGATAACACCATGGTCTCACGCCGCGATTTCCTCTGGTGCACCGCTGCAGGCGCGGGTGCGATGCTGGTCGGGCCGCGCATGGCTTTTGCCACGGTCGAATCCGAGCGCCGTTTTATCTTCGTGATCCAGCGTGGCGCCGCCGACGGATTGAATATTGTGGTGCCTTATGCCGACCCGGCTTATGCCCGGCTACGCGGCGCCTTGGCCATCGACCCCTCGACCGCGTTCAAGCTGGATGGCACCTTCGCGCTCCATCCGGCGCTGGTCCAAAGCGCGGCGATGTACACCGCGGGCCAGGCGTTATTGGTGCAGGCAGTGGCGTCGCCGTATCGCGACCGCTCGCACTTCGATGGGCAAAACGTGCTGGAAACCGGCGGCGCCACACCGTATCAGATGAAAGATGGCTGGATGAACCGCCTGCTTCCCTTGTTGCCGCAAGCCCGGGATAACGCCATTGCCTTTGCCCCGACCGTACCGCTCGCCTTGCGCGGCAGCGCCGAGGTCACTTCGTATGCGCCCTCGGCCTTGCCCGCCGCCCCCGACGACCTGCTCAACCGGGTCTCGCAACTGTATGAGCAAGACCCGCAACTGCAGGCCTTGTGGCGCTCCGCGATGGAAGCGCGCGGTTTGGCCGCCGACGCGGGAGCGCGCCAGGACCCGGCCAGCCTGGGCAAACTCGCGGCAAGCTTTATGTCGCGCGCGGACGGGCCGCGTATCGCCATGATAGAAACCGGCGGCTGGGACACCCATAGCGCCCAGACGCCGCGTTTGGCGGCGCAACTGAAAGCCTTGGATACCATGCTGGCGGCGCTGCGCGACGGCATGGGCCCGCATTGGAACACCACCACCGTGCTGGTCGCCACCGAGTTCGGCCGCACGGCTGCGGCCAACGGCACCGGCGGCACCGACCACGGCACCGGCTCCGCGGCGCTATTGTTCGGCGGCGCGCTGCAAGGCGGCCGGGTGCTGGCGGATTGGCCGGGCTGTATCAGTCGCGCGATCTGCAACCCACCTTGGGCCTGGATAGCGTGATTGCCGCCGCGGTCGCAGAAACCTTCGGCCTCGATCCCGAGTTGACGGGTAGAACCTTGTTTCCGCAAACCGCGGTACCGCGCATGCGTCAGAGCCTGCTACGCACTTAAACCGCGGCCGCAGAGGGAAAACGCAAGGTGAAGCGGATGCATCCTTGCTCGGTGCATGAGACATCCGCGCTGCCGCCGTGCAAGGTCATGATGGCCCGCACGATGGCCAGGCCCAAGCCGTTCGACTCGGTAAAAACGCTGCGCGCGGTGTCGCCGCGATAGAAACGATCAAACAATCGGTTAAGCTGCTCGGCGCCGAGCGGCGCACCGAGATTTTCCACCGTCACGGTCGCGCCCTGCTCGTCCTGATGCCCCAGCAAACGCAGCGTAGTGCCGCTATTGGCATAACGCACCGCATTGACCACCAAATTATTGATCGCGCGCCGCCACAACATGGCATTGGCTTTGACGCGCCCGCTCGCCTCAATCTCGAAACTCAAGCCGCGCTCCTCGGCCAAGCCTTCAAAATATTCGGCAATATTGCCCAGCTCATCCTCGATCACCAATGGCGCGGTTTCGATGGCGAATCCGTCATGGTCGGCCTGCGCCAGAAACAAGATATTTTCGACGATACGGGCCAGCCGTTCCAGCTCTTCGAGATTCGATTCCAGCACGCTTTGATATTCATCGATGCTGCGCGGCTGCGCCAGAGTGACCTGGGTCTGGCCTATGAGTACCCCAATGGGCGTGCGAATTTCGTGTGCCAGGTCGGCGGAAAACTGCGACAAGCGCTCGTAACCGTCGGCCAGTCTATCCAGCATCGCGTTAAAGGCGCCTGCCAGTTGCCTCAACTCAACCGGCGCATCGGCGTCACGCAGACGCGTGGTGAGGTTCTTGGGCGTGATCTCGGCGGCTTTTCCGGCCATCGCATGCAGCGGACGCAAACCGTGCGTCAAGGCCAGGTACGCCAGTAAGGCGGTTGCCAGCGCGGCGATCACACTAGTCAGAAACACGCGATGATAATAATCCTTGAGCAAACTGGCTTCTTGGGTCATCACATGCGCGGCGACAATCTCGACTACTCCGCCGTTGCCTGAAGCCGTGGCCCGGGCCATGGCCCAACGCACCTGGACCCCATTGGGGCCGGGGGTAGAGTACAACGCCGCGCGCGTCACCGGCGAGCCTATCGGCACCGGGGTCATATCAGGCACCGCCAGATGATCGGGGTTGATGCGGATAAAGGGGGCTTGCCCGGGACGGCGGAACATAAACACATCATGTTCGCTGCCCAACATGGTTTCGAACAAGGCCGGCCGCGCCTCCAATTGTTCGATGTTGTACATGTCGTTGAGCAGAGTACGGAAATGCTCGACCCGACCGACCAACGCGTAGTCGGTACTGGTTTCAAGCGCATTACGCGCCGACATATACAAAAAAGCACCCAAACCAAACACAATCAGGCAGGCAACAAAAGCGAACAAGGTGGTGGTGCGTGCGGTCAGCGAGCGCGACTGCCAGCGGATCACGGTTGCTCTCCGAATTGATAACCGATGCTGCGCACCGTATGAATCAGCTTTTTTTCGAACGGCAAATCGACTTTGGCCCGCAAACGTTTGATCGCCACGTCCACCACATTGGTATCGCTATCGAAATTCATATCCCAGACTTGCGACGCAATCTGCGTGCGCGACAAGGCTTCGCCTTGCCGTTTCACCAGCAGATGCAGCAACAGGAATTCCTTATTGGTCAAAGTAATGCTGATCCCTTGGCGCGTGACTTTACGGCGCAACACGTCGAGTTGCAGGTCGGCGATCTGAAAAAACTCTTCTTCGCGCACCACCCCGCGCCGCAGCAGGGTGCGGATTCTGAGCAGCAATTCGGTGAAGGAGAACGGTTTCACCAGATAATCGTCGGCGCCCAGCTCCAAGCCGCGAATCCGGTCGTTCAGATGGTCGCGCGCAGTCAGGAAGATAACCGGCAAGTCGCGTTTGGCGCGCAGCGCTGTCATGATCTGCCAGCCGTCGAGTCCGGGCAGCATCACGTCCAGCACCACCAGTTCGTAGCTTTGCTCCAGCGCCATATGCAGCCCGTCCGGACCGGTCCGGGCCAGGTCGACGGCATACCCGGATTCGCGCAAACCTTTCTTCAGATAGTCGCCGGTTTTGCGATCGTCTTCGATCACGAGTAGGGTCATACGTCGCTTGGGTAAATTGAATGAACTTCATTCTAGCCAGATTAACCGGGCTGGAGATTACAAATTTGTCATTCCTGACAAGCGACGCCGGTCATTCCCGCGCCGCCGCGCCGCGGTAAATCCGGGTGGAAAGACCTAACCGGGGCGACAACCTTGATCCCCGGCCCATCGCAGCCGATTACCCTGGCTTCGGACTGCAGCGCAATTCTGACAAATTTGTCATGAACGCGTCATTCGGCGTTCAGGGCGCAACGCCTATTCTCCCGCTGTACCGCGGTAGATCTTGCCTCACGCGCCCGCGACCTATCCCCAGGAGATCTTTAGTGCGTCAGATAAATATTCACCCGGCCTGGTTACGGGCGACGCACTGGATCAATGCCGTCAGTGTGCTGGTGATGATCACCAGCGGCTGGCAGGTGTATAACGCTTCGCCGATTTTTCCCGCCCTGCGTTTTCCCGCCAGCCTTACCTTGGGCGGCTGGCTGGGCGGTGCGCTGCTGTGGCATTTCGCCTTTATGTGGTTGCTGGTCGGGAATTTCGCCTTATACCTCGGCCTCAATCTCGCCACCGGCCGTTTGGGCCGCAAGATGCTGCCGCTGACGCCGCGTCTGGTGTTGCGCGATTTGTATGCAGCCTTGCGCGGCAAGCTGGCGCACGACGATTTATCGCATTACAACGCGGTGCAGAAATTGGCCTACCTGTCGGTGATTGTCGACATCATTGTGCTGGTACTGTCAGGTATGGCGGTATGGAAGTCGGTGCAATTTCCGCTGTTGCGCGAACTGATGGGCGGCTATGACCGCGCCCGGGTGGTGCATTTCTTTGCCATGAGTTTTCTGCTGCTGTTTTTTATCGTACATGTGGCGATGGTGATGCTGGTGCCGCGCTCCTTGCTGGCCATGATACGGGGTCGTTAATGAACTTGAAACGCAAAACCGGGCCGCAGGCGCAGGCTGAGCTATTGGACGCGGAGTCCATTATCAAGGATGCCCGGCGCGAACTCGCCGCGCCCATGCGCCGCTTGTTCGGCAAACGTCTTCTGACCTTGGGCAGTCTCAGCTTGTTATCGGGTTGCGAGTTGAAGGACGGCAATTCGGTCAATACCATGTTGCAAAAGATTTCGTTTTTCAACGACGACGTTCAAGGCTGGTTGTTCGATCCGAAAAAGCTGGCGCCGACCTATCCGGAATCGATGATCACGCGCCCGTTTCCATTCAATGCGTTTTATGACATCGACCAAGTACCTGACGTTGACCCCGACAGTTATCGCCTGAAAGTCAGCGGTTTGGTCAGCGGCAAGCGGATCTGGACCCTGCCCGAATTGCATGCGTTGCCGCAGACCAGTCAGGTGACGCGGCATATCTGCATTGAAGGCTGGAGTGCCATCGGCAAATGGGGCGGCACAACCTTCTCGTCTTTCCTGAAAATGGCCGGCGCCGACCTGAGCGCCAAGTACGTATCGTTTCAATGTGCCGACGAATATTCAACCAGCATCGACATGCCGACGGCGCTGCATGCACAAACCTTGCTCACTTTCACCTACGATGGCGCGCTGTTGCCGCCGAAATATGGTTTTCCGATGAAACTGCGGATGCCGACCAAACTCGGTTATAAAAATCCCAAGCATATTATCGAAATCACCGTCACCAATACTTACCCCGGCGGTTATTGGGAAAATCAAGGGTATAACTGGTTCGGCGGAGCATAAAGATGCGCGTTAAGTTAGGATGCGGTTGCGTGAAACGTTGATGAGTGGCACAGACCCTGGATACACTTTGATTTGATTGCAGATGCAGATAGGTTCATCCTGATTTTCATCCGATTTTTTTAACCGTTTTACCGGTCTGCCGATTCGGCCAAGCCGATCTTTCTGGAGATACCATGTCCTATCGTTTCAAGTTACTCAGCACCCTGATTGCCGTCAGCCTGGCCGGTACGGTCGCCGCTCAAACGCCGCCCAAGGTCGCGCGGATCCGCGGCGATATCGTGTCGTTCAGTGGCGATACCCTGACCGTGCATCGCCGCAGCGGCGACACGGTGGTCATTGCGCTCAAACCTGAAGTTGCGGTCGGCGCGGTCAAGAATATCCAATTATCCGATATCAAGCCGGGTTCGTTTATCGGCACGGCTGCCAAGACGGGCGCCGACGGCAAATTGACGGCGATGGAAGTCGTGGTCTTCCCCGAAGCCGCGCGCGGCACGGGCGAAGGTCATTACGACTGGGATTTGGGTAGCGGCAGCAGCATGACCAATGCCAATGTGGATTCCGTGTTGCAGAGCACCAATGGCCGTGACCTCAAACTCTCCTACAAGGGCGGCAGCAACGACGTAACCGTACCGGCCAACGTGCCGGTGGTCACCTTTGCCCCGGCCACACGCGCCGACCTGCTCCCGGGCAAGAAAGTATTTGTGGTCGCGACGCCGGATTCGGCCGACCATTTCACCGGAATGCGCGTGGTGGTGGAAAAAGATGGCGTAGCACCGCCGATGTAAGCCCCATTGCTTAGGTTTGGGCCCACTCCGGGCCCGGCTTAAGCAAGCTGGCGGCTGGCAGCAACGCCAGACGCCATGCGGGCGGAGCCGTCATCGAG
>Ga0302300_1001792_pt1 | contig 11783 bp, 9 predicted proteins | sample III_Palsa_E1_1_FD_198756 | JGI IMG/M metagenome (GOLD analysis project Ga0302300, IMG submission 198756) | Peat permafrost microbial communities from Stordalen Mire near Abisko, Sweden - III_Palsa_E1_1 | ecosystem: Environmental > Terrestrial > Soil > Palsa > Peat permafrost | place: Sweden... | reverse complement strand
CATTCTCAACCTCGGGAGCTGCAAGGTAGAAAGCCAGCATCATCTTATTTTCAGGTATCGAGAGATCGAGCGGCTGTTCCACAGCCTGCGGGTCGATACCGCATTTACGGAGGATGTTAATCATTTGATAAGCATCACCCGCATTCCTGCTGAATCTGTCCCATTTGGTAAAAAGCAATAAGTCGGTCGATTTACCTTTCTCTTTTTTAACTCGGTTAAGCATTTCAGTCCACGCTGGCCGATTAAAAGTTTTGGCAGAATAATCTTCATAAATTACTCTTCCAACGGAAATATTCTGAATGCTGCAGTATTTACGCAATACTTCTTCCTGACTACGAATGGAATAGCCCTTATCTGCCTGCTCATCAGTACTTACCCTTACATATAGATCTGCTTTTTTCATAGGGAAACAAGTGATTATTTATAATTAGAAACCTCTTTAATGTATTGTTCTACAGACAATTTAGCAAAAAAATACATTAAATCCAAGAGCTCTTTAGCTTCTTTTTCAGTTACTTCTACACCTTTTTCAAGAAGTATTTTTTTTGCTTTTTCAGGAGTGATGCTCCTGTTTTCCGATGTTCCGGCTTTCATGAGCATTCAATTAAGACGTTAATGGGTAACGCCGGAAAGCATCAGACACCAGTACAACTCCAGGTGCGTATCTCCCGACGGTTTACATAGTCCCTTAACATTTGTCTTAATCCGGTGCTTACAGGAAAAGTACAGGCTTGTGAACCATGTAAAACTTTTATGTAAACACCGTACGCTTCCTGCAAGAAAATCCGCAGGTGGTTAGAAGTGCCTTATTATACATTAGACGCTCGTGCTTTCATTTTATTACACCATCATAAAAGATAATTTTTGTACACACTATCCCATTGCTCCGCTTAAACAACCGGCAGCGGTAAACAGAAAAATTGTCAAGGGTGGGCTACAAAAAATAAACAATCGCCCATTTACATGCCCTTTACTGTTTTTCTGTGTCGCTAATTTTGCGATTGCGGTACAATGCTATAAGCTATCTCCATGTTTGCTTTCGTGACAAAGCAGGTGTAAGACGAGGGACGAGTTTTACTCCTGCTGCGCGGCTGTAAGGCTGGCTGCGAATGAATATAGCGAAGGCGTGATGTAATGAGTTGCCTGCCGATCAGCAAAGGCCTCTACGCTATGCTTTTTGCTTTAGCTTTCAGTTGGGCATTTAGCTGACGTAGCGCAGGGTATTCATTGTCCTTTTCCAGTTCGTACTCCCGGAAAATCGTATGATTTAATTCTGCCATTAAGGGAAGGTTAATGACATGACTTTTTATGAGGTATATAAACTGCAAACATAGATTTTCCATTGATATATTCAAGCGTTTTACCTGAATTTACCGCCCACGCCCCCTGCGACGGCTTTTACCATATACCGCCTCGTCATCCACATCATCGCTTATTTGCGGGAAATCAATATGATCATTGCCGTAATACTCATGATCAGCGGCAACAGGATAAGAAAGATCAGCATCCTGACCTGTGTCCAGTGATCTTTCTCTACCCGGGTAACCTGCTGTTGCAGTTTCCTGATCATCGCTCCATTCTCCTGCGCCAACTTCAAAATTTCCTGCACCGCCTGTAAGAAGTTGATCACTTCCGCTTGCGACGCGATGTCCTCTGATTCGTTCACCTGCTGATGTTCCGTCCCCGTAGATTGCTGTTGTCCGGCTGTTTGCTTCGCTAACTGCCTTGCTGTCTCTAACTTGTTCATAGTTTATTCTTTTTAGTAACTCCGACCATTTGAATTGGTTGCCCAATACTTTTCCTTTTATCTTAAAACCGTTATGGAAATAGGTAATCCCGGTTATCTTTCCTGTAGATGCCTGGTTGAAAAGAAAATGAATACCCCGCGCTTCTCCCTGTTGAATTAAGGTTTGTAGGTTTATATTCTTGTGACTAGTCAGCTGCCGGAGCTTTTCCTGTAACAGCATCTTTTCAGATGGCTTGCCAGTGCGAAGGACCATCTCTATTTCATCCTTCTTCGCGGCCCTTTGTGTGACATCTTTGCTGGGTGCTACTGTCGTCAAATTATAGCGCAGTTCCAGCTTTCTTAAAATAGCTTCGCTTCTTTGATAGTTATTGCTGTCCGATACCACGCTGCCGTCAAAACGGATACGGTTGACCAATAGGTGTACATGCGGGTGCCCGGCATCGTAATGCCGGAATATCAAATACTGGTTATTGTTAAAGCCATTTTCTTCGAGGTAGTCGTGCGCGATTGCCAATAGTTTTTCATTACTTAAAAATGCTTCATCTTCTACAGCAAAGTTGAGACTGGTATGGTAAACATAGCGGTTAAGGTTCGGCCTTAACTCCCTCAGCAACTCTACCTCTTTTTTCACCTGTTCCAAGGTGTCACAATCAAAATTCGTATCCAGCAGCTTCGCCCGCCGGTTAATGTCCGGATGGTTCATCTTTTGGAGATTGTAGTTTAATGCCCCAATAAAGCTTTTACCTATTTTCTGACTGGCTATCATGGATCAGTTGATTGATGATGGTTTCCTGCTGCTGTTTAAGCTTCATCAGGATAGGCAGTAGACCTGTAGCCAAAAAACCGGAATTGACCTTTTTGGTCAGTTGGTTCAGGTTGACACCGATCTTTCGTAGTTCCAAAAAGGTATGCAGGTCAAGCTTCGCTGTTTTAGGTTCGGGAAACCTTCCCCTGAACAGTTTCACCCGCACAATGGTGCCAGGCGCTTTACCACAGGCTTCTGCTGCTTTATTCAGCCGGTTCAATTCATCCTCGGTCAGCCGGAATATAAACCGCTGGGATAGTTTCTTATCCCGTTCCATCTTTGGCCTTCCCATAGCTCAAAGGCTCGTTAATAAAAAGAAAATAATACTGCTTCCAAAGCTATTACCGCTGTGCGAATAGTTTAAAAACGGCTTAATAAAACGCTCAGGCTGGCCTTGCTTTTCCCGAACAAGTGGCAGCAGATAAAAAAAGATTAAAAATAAAAGGGTATCCATAATGCATTAATTTTTCAGTAAAGTGAAAATTGAGGCTGCGAAAGACATTCGTTCGCATTATGGAAAATTAATCACAACGAGCGTTGCCAGTGTGATGATTCAAAGATAAATAATATTTAAATGGATCTCCATACGCTACAAAAAAGATTTTTCTAAGGATTGTAGATTCGTAACAATATTTTGTGCCGGGGTACTTTGTAAAGAGATTTTATACCGGGGTACTTCATACCGGGGTACATTGTAACGAAGGCAAATCTTTTATACCGGGGTACTTTATACCTGGATAAAATCTATATCATACCGCGAGACTTTATACCACGATATAGTTTTACCCCATGCTAAACGAAGTGCGGCATACCGGGTCCGGGTGTCCCGGCAAGCGTTTTGGTATGACCAAAACATGGCTTGCTTAAACAATATTATTCTAATATTAACCATTATCAGCTAACTCAAAGCGTTTGCCTTTGTTCGAAATTAGATCGTATAATTTTTATTCGATTAGTCAATAAAAAAAACCTTTTTCTTAGGAAAATCAAATAAAACTTCTTTGAATTTTTTCAAGAATGGAGCGCCAATTAATCCGCTAGATTTAGCGTCTCCGAATTCTGGCATTCTATTATCTGGTATTTTCGTAAAATATATTAGACTATTGTTATAAGACTTTTCGCCGTTTAGAACAACAGAGTCGGCTACAATTTTATAAATTTTTAACTCATCATTACCCAAACTAACTTTCTTAATAACAATAGTTACAGCTTTTTTAGCGGCTTCCAACAAAGAGTCAATATTTGACGAGGAGTTGACTACAAAATTAATATTGCAACCCGTATCAAATAATGCGTTCGCATTAATGACCACGTTATTTGATAAGATATATCTAACTTTTATTGCAGCAAGTTTATGCGAATACTGAGACAATTGATTACCATAATCACTGTCAGAAAAAATCAGTTCACTACTGAATGTTTTTTTATCATAGGTGGGATCTTTATCAGATATTTCCAGCTGCTCTTTTTCAAAATTTAGCCCAATCACATATTTTTCTAGATATGGATTTATCCCAATTACGCCATTAATTTGTATTGGCAAGCCTTCCTGCATAGCTTTCAATCTTAATGCCTTGCCGAAGACATAAGCTTTATTAAGCAAAGTATCTTTAAAAAGTGATTTATTAGTAAATTTTCTAAAAACTGAAGTTCCATTAACAAATGACATTTTCATTGGCGCTGTATCCAAGTCTATTAAATCATACTTGGCTGCTATTGCTGAATCCAAAAGAAAGTCATTTGAAGCACTGTCGAATAACAAATTTATCTTATCATTTTTGTTGGTTTCAACGGTCAGAATTATTCTATCCTTTACATATGTAAAATTGTAATGATGAATATTTTGTGCAAATATATTTTGACAAATGATCATCAGTAATATCGGTGATGCAAATTTAAATTTCATAGTAGTAAATTCATTGTGATAAAAATGGTGGGTAAATTTTATTTTACCCACCGCTGAAAATTATGCGTAATAAATTGGCGACGCAGTACAATTCACACTGTATCCGGCAGAATTCCAGAATCCAGCCCAGGCACCCATTGTACCTTGGTCATCATCGCAGAAGCTGTTACTGCCAGCAGAACAGCAATACTCTGTATTACCACTTCCAGCCATGATTTGTTTCATTTCATCTTTGCTTAAAGCATTTTCAACGCTTTTAAGACTCAGTTTTTCAATCTTCATGATTAATAAATTTTTTGAATCCAGTAGTTACGTTTCTGATTATAAACGGCATATATTACCAAAGTGCATGCTCCTTTACTTTCTCGAGAAGTTTCTTATTACCGCAGCATATATTTCAATTCCGAAATTTGAAATGAATCTGGAAGGCGGCGGCCATCAATTAATATTGTTGGTGTGCCGGTAATACCCGCCAGCTCGCACCATCCGTAATGTTTAGCCAATTTTAAAGCGACGTTATCGTTGATCTTTACAGGATATTTTTTCGCCCATTCGAAATATTTTTTTTGTTTCTGCTTGTACCAAGAATCGAGTGCCTCACTTATTAATACTTGGTCATTAAGATCGTTTAATGCGATTAAATGCTCGTTCAGCTTAGAGTATTCGTTTTGGTCATCTGATTCATTAGGAACTAGTATTATGCGCGCCTGAAAATCAGCACGAAACTTTAAGAGCTCGCTTAACGAACTATGAGCTTTGATGCAATGTAAACAGTAAGGATTGGTAATGACGGTAATTATATGCTCCGCTTCAACATTACCTAATTGTATAGCCCAATCTTCTTTTGGTTGAACAAAGTCCTGTTGTTCTGATAGTGCCAATTCAAAGTATTTTTCATTATACTTAAATCCTCTTAACTGAAGCTTTAAAGGCTGTATCTGCTGAACTTTAAGCAACAAAGGTTTTAATAAAAACCAACTGATCACTGTAATGCCAATACAGCTCAAAATAGTCATATAGTCAGCTTTAATAATATTGACTGGAAAATAAGATTTGTGGACAGCAAAAAGAATTGCTTCCATCCATAAAATAGTCTGAATAATACAACATAGAACGCACCAGCTTTTTGCCACCATCATCTGGTAGTAAATAGAATAAAAAGTATAAGGCAAACTTGCGAAGTTCAAAATGGTGAGAAACCATAGAAAAGACGTTGAGTCGTTACCAAACAACGTCAACAAAAACGTGCTTGTAAAATAAAACAAGCCAATTTCACTCCAACTTAACCAGCGGAAAATTTTTGCTGCTTCAGAAGATAGAATTTTATTACAACTGATGTTCCTCCTTCGTTCACATATTTTGTTAATCAAAGAGTTGTCCCCGTCGATTAGTTTTGTGACTAAAAGAATTGAAACAATGAGGCCAAATGTTTTCAATAACAATAATAGTATTAGCCAATAACTAATAGTTGATAGAAAATCTGAATGGAATGTTAATAATAATGCAGAAAAGAAAAACATACCAGTGACCAAAGCAGTCCTTTTTAGCGGTGTTATTTTACCAATAAAATTAACAGAATTCAAAATAGGTTCTCCTTTGAGCACAATTCCAGAAAACGCTTTCTCAAATTCAGGTAAATCCAGTTTTTGGTTATTCCATATTTGGTTGGAAATAAATATATAATCTTCGTCTATTTTGTCTACAACAACAAATTCACCATTCTCAAAATAAGTATGAGCAATAAATGGGCATGCCACGGTTTTTAATTCGCTATATTTTAAACGAATAGACACATTCGAAATATTATGAATATTTAAAATATCACTAATGCAAAGCAAACTTGGATAGTCCGGATGCAACAATAATTCTTGATTTATTTTTTCTAATTGAATAGGCTGTTTTAACTTTTTTGCAAATTTTGATATTACAACAGTTATATTATCGCTTTTCATGAAGAATCGATTGTGTATAAGGTTATCAGGTTTTAACAATGCATATTTAGTGATTTTTTGTTTTAATAAAAACAATTCATGTAAAAAATTAATCTAAATAAATGGTTTGTGTTTAATTAGATAATTAAACAAATCAATCGGAAATATAAATTTGATTTTATTAATATTAGCCATAAATTAGACGGCAATTAATAAGATCAAACCTAAATCACTTCACAATTATATGCAAAAACATACATTAGCAATAGTTATTGTCTGGTATGGCAAATGGCCATGGTATTTCGATTTTTTTCTTCAATCGGTAAAATTTAATCCGACAATAGATTTCTTAATTTTTACTGACACTTTAGTAGATAGGGATTTACCAAAAAACGTAAAGGCAATTAATGTTTCTTTTGAAGCATTTAAGTCTTTGGCTACACAAAAATTACACTTCGATGTTGTTATTGACACGCCATATAAGTTATGTGATTTTAAACCTGCCTATGGCCTCATTTTTGAAGACTACTTAAAACAATATGATTTCTGGGGCCATGGCGATGTTGACATTATTTTTGGTAACGTTAGAGGCTTTATAACAGAAGAATTATTAAATGAAAATGATTTTATAAGTGTCAGGCATGACTTCATAACTGGTTTTTTTGCTCTATTCAGAAATAATGAAACCATGAATACATTGTTCACAAAAAGCAAAGACTATAAAAAGGTCTTCACTACTGTAAAACATTTTTGTTTTGATGAATGCAACTTTTTACAACCTTATCTAGAAAAGAGTATTCCATTGACGCAATTGCAAAGTGAGATTGAAAGTATGGAACACGTAGTCAATAAAGCGACTATAGAAGGCCTTATCCGCTCCCACTTTGATTATATGATCGTTGAATCAAATCCGGGTAATTTAAGGTGGAAAAATGGCGAGCTATTTTATAAGGAACGATTCGAAGTGTTGTTTTATCATTTAATCCGGTTTAAAAAATTGCCTTTTCTAGTCCTTCCGATATGGCGTAGTATGCCCGATATTTTTTATATACATAAGTTTTATTTATCCTACCATCACCCCAAAAGCGTTTTTGGTATCGCGGAAGCAATTCGCTTAAACATCAAATCTCTATCATATAAAATGCCAACCTGGATTAACTGGCACCGTTTCAAAATCCTTAGTGCTTTAAAACTTGTGGCAAATAAAAAACATAGTCCTGCTACAGCCACTTTTTCGGGGAGGTATAAATCTCATAATTCCTTTGTTACAATCGGCATAGATCCGAAAGATAATAAACTATTCTTATTGGAAGGCATGCAGGTAACACCGTTGAAGCAAATAAAAAGTCAGGAATTTATTAGTACGTCAGTTCGTTGTCGGCTAACTTTCAGTCACGGGAATAGCCCCCATTTTTCAGTTGAAGATGTGTTTAATTATGGCTTTGATAAAAAGATTTTTAATAAATTACCTTAGTAAGGCTTATTCCCCAATTATTCTATTCATTATTCAATTAAAAAAAAATCGTCTTGCTAATTATTCATTTTGAGAAGTGTCCGGTATAGTCGTTGTAAAATGGTTGCGTTTTGTGTTATAATTTCGGCATTAGCGGTCATACCCTGTTTTAGACGAATTGGTTTATTAGAGTCTGAAATATTTCTATAACTAAGAGCGACTTTTGAAATAAAAACGCTGTCTTTATAAGGGACTTCCGAAATATATTTTATTCGACCTCTAATCATGCCAAATTCTTCGAATGGGTAACCAATTAATTTTACCAGCACAGTTTGCCCTTCTCTGACTTTGCCAATGCTATTTTGTCCTATCGGCATGGTTCCAAAAAAATTTGTGTCTCCGGGGTTAATATAAAATATTTCCTGATCCATGCTAAATACTTCGCTTTCCTGGACTATGCCAGAATACACCAATGTTCCAGATTCTGAGGCAGTAAGTACATACTTACTTTTCCAGTCTTCAGCAGCACTGATAAATGTATTCAATGCTTGCAAAAACTTTCCCCTTTCTTCCTGAATCTGATTGTCAAGTTCGATTATATCTTTTTGTTTTGAGCTATAATCATCCTGCTCACTTATAATTAAATTTTCAGTTTCTGATAATGGTAATTTTTTCGCCAAAAATTTGCTTTCCGCCTGCCTGAACTCTGCCTTAGTTTCGACTTTTTGATCAACCAATTTCTTATGCATGTTAAACTCCTGTTCAGCTAGATTAAGATCGTTTAATTCGATTAACTTTTCATTACTCAGTTCATTCTTGCGTTTGGATAAGTTTTCTAGGTCTAATTGCAAGTACTTTCTTTTCTTTAATAAAAAACCGTCACTGACCGAAGATTTATAAGTGATATATTCAGCAAAAAGGGTTTGATAAGCATCTTGTAATTCGCCTAACTGAAGGCTTTCCTTTTGGTTTAAAAATATGGGCGTATTTAGGTCATTTATAGATACTTGACTTTCCAATAATTTAGCTTGCGTTAAGAGTCTTAAAACTGACTGGTGATCAGCAGTACTTTCTAGATAAGCTAAAGATTGACCTGCTATTACCTTTTCATTTTCTTTAACTAATAATTTCACCAGTTTACCAGAAATTTTTGAAACAATAGCTTTTGGAGCATTTGGTGAATCAATCTTAAGTCTAGCATTTATCACGTCGGGATATTGTACAAATGCAGACAGCCCAATTATTAATAGTAAAATTCCGAAAAAAACAGCGATTCCACATCTAATTACCCATGATGGAACATCTGTAATTATATCTTGTATTTCTTCAGTATGGCTTCCTTCCCAAGAAGCATTTTCATAGTCTATCGGCATATCAATTTCCTAATTCTAATTGGTTTCTTACTAGTCGGTAATAACTGCCTTTCTTTGAAGTGAGAGCTTCGTGGGTTCCTTCTTCTATTATTTTACCTTTATCAAGCAAAATAATATTATCAGCATTACTTACAGTACTTAATCTATGGGCAACTATTACCACTGTTCTTCCTTTAAAAAACTCAGAAAGATTGCTCATTATTATACTTTCATTATTGGAATCCAAAGAGTTAGTGGCTTCATCAAAAAAGATATATTGGGGGCTTTTATATACAGCACGTGCAATAAGGATTCGTTGACGTTGTCCCTGGCTGATCCCATTGCCTTCTGCTCCAATTTTTGTATTCAACCCTAATGGTAAACTCTCAATGAAGTCTTGTATATTTGCAATTTTAATAGCATTTGAGAGCTTCTTCTTGTCTGGGTATTCGTCCCCAACCACTATGTTTTTTTCTATACTGTCGGAGAATATAAACCCATCCTGCATCACCACGCCACATTGACTACGCCATGTTTTAAATTCAATATGGTTTATCATTTGATCGCCAACCTTTATTTCACCTTTTTGGGGTTCATAGAAACGCAGCAATAATTTTAAAATTGTTGTTTTACCGCTGCCACTCATTCCAACAATCGCCGTTGTCTTCCCTTGTGGAATATTTAAATTTATATCATCAAGAATTGGGTCATTTCCAGCACCAGGATATCGAAAAGTGAGATTATTAAGAAATAAACTTTTATTTACTGGCAACTCATGAATACTATTTCCCCCATCCGGTTCTTCGTCTTGCATAAGGTGAATTTCATTTAATCGCTCTAAACTGATCTTTGCATCTTGAAACCCTTGTATAAAACCTAATAGTTGTTCGATTGGGCTTGTTAGTTGTCCAACAATATATTGAATTGCTACCATTGCACCTAAAGTTAAGTTTCCGTTTATTACTGCTTCAGCGCTTAAAAATGTGATGAAAATGTTTTTCCCTTCATTAATGAAAGTAGCGCCACCTTGTTGATACTGGCTTAAAACCAAAGTCTTTACGTTAAATTTAAACAATCGCGCCTGGATATGTTCCCATTCCCACCTTTTTTGCCGTTCACAGTTATTTAATTTTATTTCCTGCATCCCACCAATTAACTGTATAATTTTACTTTGATTTTGAGCGGAGACCTCAAAACTCTGATAATTCAATTGTCTACGTCTATTTAAAAAGAGAATTATCCAAACGGTGTATATAATACTACTAATACTAAAGACCAGAAAAATGTAAAAATTATAATAGGCAAGTATAAATGAAAATAGGATGAGATTAAATATCGAGAAAATTGTCGTTAATGTTGAGCCTGTCAAAAAACTTTGTATTTGTTTTTGGTCATTCATTCTTTGCATGATATCTCCGGTCATTTTTGTATCAAAAAAACTTATAGGAAGTCTCATTAGTTTAATTAGGAAGTCTGTTAATATTGAAATATTGACTCTAACGCTAATATGCAACAAAATCCATGATCTGATAAATTCGACGCTTACACGTCCTATGATTAAGGAAATTTGTGCAATCAAAATAATATCTATAAATGCCAGATTTCTTGTATTTATACCGATATCTACGATAGATTGTGTCAGAAATGGGGCTATTAGTTGTAATAAACTCCCAACTAGCAGCCCTAAGATTAACTGAAATACTAGTTTTCTATGTGGGATCAGATAACGAAGAATAAATGACCATTTTAATTCACCGACCTTCTCGTCAATTTGTTCGTAAAATTCAGGTTTAGGAGATAACAACAACGCAATTCCTTGAGATGAAAAATTATTATTAATCCAATGTTGTTTTAAATCATCTTCTGATAACACAAGTAATCCTTGCGCTGGGTCAGCTACGTAAAATTTCTTTTTCCTGACTTTATAGAGAATTATGAAGTGTGTTTGCTTCCAATATAAAATACAAGGTAATGCTATTTCCTTTAAATCTTTTGGCTTGATCTTAACACCCGTAGATCGAAATCCAATTTTTTCAGACGCTTCACTAATGTCTAATAACGAAACTCCCTCGCGGCTAATCCCACAAAGTTCTCTCAATGTTTGAATTTTAAAATTGCGCCCATAATATTTGGCAATCATTCGAAGACAAGTAGGCCCACAGTCCATCCTGTCAAGTTGTTTATAAAATGGAAAATTCAATCGTTCTACTATTTAAACGTAATCACATTAAACTAACCTGTTAATACAAGAATATAATTGAAAATGATAGCTATCTATAGGTTGAGAATTCTCTTAATAGAGAATTACCATATAACTTCATGAATTACACATCTGTAATAAGGCTTCAAGTCGGGCTAAATATATGAGAAAATATTCAAAATATTATTTTTTGTATTTTTAGAAAAAAAAATCTATAATTAAATAAAGAATTATACGCAATTATTAATTTCTTTTAAACTATCATTTTTTTTCAGAATCCTAATTAATTTAAGCTGCGGCTAACGGTAAGCATTATTTTAATATGAGCAATACCCTTCGATCCGGGCGGCAATTGATACGATTGGAGTAAAATATTTTGCTTTAGTACA
>Ga0302300_1001785_pt1 | contig 11798 bp, 8 predicted proteins | sample III_Palsa_E1_1_FD_198756 | JGI IMG/M metagenome (GOLD analysis project Ga0302300, IMG submission 198756) | Peat permafrost microbial communities from Stordalen Mire near Abisko, Sweden - III_Palsa_E1_1 | ecosystem: Environmental > Terrestrial > Soil > Palsa > Peat permafrost | place: Sweden... | reverse complement strand
CATGTTTGTCGTTCCATTACACAAGACCCGCATTGCCTTGCTGCTCTCCGTCGTCTGCCTGTTCGCTACCAGTTCGCGATCGCAAACCGAACCGGCCACCGAACACGCATATCTATTGCCGACGCGCTTTTGCAAGACGGCAGGCGGGACGAAGCGATTCAGGTGTACCAGAAGGGCGTTGCGGCGGGTGACGAAGCATCCGCCTTCGCGCTTCAAAGGCTGTTCGCCGAACGTCAAAAGTCAGACGGAGGCACGAGTGTAGATACGGAACGCGCCAGGCGTTATGAAGCAACCAGGGTATTTCTGGCAGCTAATCAGAACGCGAACGCCACCGTGCCGGACGTCGAAAAGATCGTGCCGCTGCCGCCCGCCCCTTTGCCTGCATGGAATGGGACGTTCCAGTGGGCGCTCGACGATGCGAAGGCGAAGGTAAATGCAAAGCCGCCCGCGAGGCCGCCGGAGCAGCTGATCAATCGCCTGAGCAAAGCGAAGAACCTCGATCCGCATACGGGCTTGCCGCCGACGTAGAGTACAGTTGTTGTTGGCATATTGTCAGAAGTCGACGTGTGCCTAAAGAAAAAATCTGAAACCCGACTGAAGTGCGCGGCGTCTATCCAGCACTTCGGGATTCAATATGCTCGGCGGTCGACCTGCTTGTGGACCAATATCGGGCGCGGCGAGCAGGTTGTCGACGGCGAGATTGGCTTTCGCGCGGCGCGTTGCTATTGTCGCGCTGCCAGTGTGCGGTGTCATCACGCGGTCTGAGTCGCGGTCGAAGCGATCCAGCCGCGCGCGTTAGTACGCTCAGCCCGTTCAGCACATACCTCTCGCATCAGGCATCAAACTCACCCGGCATTCCCGTGTTTGCCATTCCAACCTCAAACTCCCCACTGCGCCCCAATCAATTTCAACGCCGCCGCAATCGCCGGTTCCTCGCAGCGCTCGGCACGGGTGACAAAGGTGAGTTCGGTAGCCACCTGCACCGTGTCGGCGATAGCCAAGCCATGCGCGTGCGCTTCGCGTAGCGCCACCGCGTCGCGTGCCAGGGTCAGGCCGATGCCGGACTTGACCAGGTCGAGCATGGAGGTTTCCTGGTCGACTTCGGCGACTTTGACGGGGGTGACTTTGAGCGCCCCGAAAATGGCCGACAGCAGCCGATTGTGTCCGGAGGCGGGTGGGGTCCAGATCCACGGCAGGGCCGCCAATTCGGGCCAACCGGCGCCGGTGAGGCGATTTTTCCAGCCGGTGGGGGCGAGGACGCGGTAGTTGAAGGGCGTCAGCGTGACGCTATGGAATTCGCGGCTGTCCATCCGGGCCGGCGCCGCAGTCGCGGTGCGAGTGGCGGCATGCGTTGTTACGGCACCCGCACCCGCACCCGCACCCGCACCCGCACCCGCACCCGCACCCGCACCCGCACCCGCACCCGCACCCGCACCCGCGCCGGGCTGGCCGATGTAATAACCTACATCCAGCTCGCCGGCCGCAACCTGTTCCAATACCCATCCCGACATGCCGTGCCGGAGCGCCGTTTCGATCTGTGGATAACCTTCGACCAGGCGCTTGAGAAAGCCGCCCAGGCGCAGGAATTCCGGATCGAGAATGGTACCGATGCGCAGTTGACCCTGGACTGTATCGCGCATCGCGGCCGCGGCGCGTTCGACATCGGCGGCGCTGGTCAGGGCTCGCTCGGCCAGGGGCAGCAGTGCTTGACCGTCGCGGGTCAAGGTCAAGCCATGGGCGGTGCGGGAGAATAGCGTGAGCTTGAGGGTTTCCTGCAAATGCTTGAGGCGCAGGCTGACAGCGGGCTGGGTCAGATGTAATGAGGTCGCCGCCCGAGTCAGATTCCCGGTGCGGGCGACGATCACAAAAGCACGCAATAAAGTCAGGTCCATAGCGAGCTATATTAGCCGAACTTATATCTTAACTCAGAAGAAATCATTGGATTCTTGGTGCCCAAGCGCTCTATGCTGCAAAAGAGCATCTGCTGGAGCGCCGCTTCCAAGGGTTTTCCCGAGCCCCCCGGTTGGCTGTGATGGCCTGTTTTTGGCCGTCGCCGAAGATTTCGGTCGCCCGCAAAAACGAGTCCCCGGCACAGCGCCACGGGGCCTGGCAAGTTGAGACCTTGCCGCACCTGATCATGAGCCTCTACGGCTTATCGCCTTCATCCCGAGAACAATTATGAGTCAGCCTAATATTCCTGTCATTTCCCACCATATCAATGGCCGCGCCGTCGCCGGTCGCAGCGAGCGCTACGGCGAGGTATTCAATCCCGCGTTCGGCAGTGTGGCGGCGCATGTGCCGCTGGCTTCGGTAGCTGAAGTCGGTGCCGCGGTGGCGGCAGCGAAGGCGGCTTATCCGGCCTGGAGCGAGATGGCGCCGTTAAAGCGGGCGCGGGTTTTGTTCAAGTTCAAGCAATTGCTCGATGAACATCAGGAAGAATTGGCGGCGTTGTTGACGCGCGAACACGGCAAGGTGTTTTCGGATGCGCTGGGAGAAGTGGCGCGCGGCATCGAGGTGGTCGAATTTGCATGCGGTATTCCGAACCTGCTGAAGGGGCAATATACCGAGCAAATCGGCGGCGGCATCGATAACTGGAGTGTGCGTCAGTCGTTGGGGGTGGTGGCGGGCGTGACGCCGTTTAATTTCCCGATGATGGTGCCGTGCTGGATGTTCCCGATCGCCATTGCATGCGGCAATACCTTTGTGCTGAAGCCCTCGGAGCGCGATCCGTCGGTGCCGGTACGGCTGGCTGAATTGCTGACGCAGGCGGGGCTGCCCGATGGGGTATTCAACGTGGTGCATGGCGATAAAGAAGCGGTCGATGCTTTGCTCCAGCATCCGGATGTCGAGGCGCTGTCCTTTGTCGGTTCGACGCCGATTGCCGAATACATCTATGCGCAAGGCACGGCGCGCGGCAAGCGGGTCCAGGCTCTGGGCGGGGCCAAGAATCATTTGGTGGTGATGCCGGATGCCGATCTCGATCAGGCGGTGGATGCCTTGATCGGCGCAGCTTACGGCTCGGCCGGCGAACGTTGCATGGCGATCTCGGTGGCGGTTGCCGTCGGTAAAGTAGCGGATCAGTTGGTGGAAAAGCTGGCGCCGCGCGTGCGGGCGCTGACCATCAAGAACGGGATGGAAGCCGATGCCGAAATGGGGCCGCTCGTTACCGGCGTGCATCATGCCAAGGTCACAGCCTATATTGAGGACGGGGTGCGGTCGGGGGCAACCTTGCTGGTCGATGGACGCGGTCACAAGGTGGCCGGGCATGAGCAGGGCTTTTTTATCGGCGGCACCTTGTTCGATCATGTGACGCCCGAGATGAAAATCTATAAAGAAGAGATTTTTGGACCGGTGTTGGCGGTAGTGCGGGTGCCCGATTTTGCCAGTGCGGTGGAACTGATCAACGCTCATGAGTTCGGCAACGGCGTGGCTTGTTTTACCTCGGATGGCGGTGTGGCGCGCGCTTTTGCGCGCCAGATCAAAGTGGGGATGGTGGGGATTAATGTGCCGATCCCGGTGCCGATGGCCTGGCATTCCTTCGGCGGCTGGAAACGCTCTTTGTTCGGCGACCACCATGCCTATGGCGAAGAAGGAATTCGTTTCTACACGCGTTATAAGAGCATCATGCAACGTTGGCCGGACAGTATCGCCAAGGGCGCCGAGTTCACCATGCCGGTGGCGAAGTAGTATTCTGAACGGGATTGCCGGGTATTACCCGGTATTGCTAAGTGCGGCGGCGGCCGATCCTGCCGCACCCATGATTTGCCGCGTCGAGAATCCAATAATAAAAATGGCAGCAGGAGACATCGTGGCGAAACTGGAAGGCGAGTTCGATTACATCATCGTGGGTGCCGGCACGGCCGGCTGTGTGCTGGCCAATCGGCTGACGCGCGACCCCGAGGTGACGGTATTGTTGCTGGAAGCCGGCGGCAAGGATGACTACCACTGGATCCATATTCCCGTGGGTTATCTGTATTGCATCGGCAACCCGCGCACCGACTGGATGTACAAGACCCAGGCTCAAGCCGGATTGAACCAGCGGGTCTTGTCCTATCCGCGCGGGCGAGTGCTGGGCGGGTCGTCGTCGATCAACGGCATGATCTATATGCGCGGGCAGCGCGAAGATTACGATGGGTGGGCGCAAGCTACCGGTGACGCCGGCTGGAGCTGGGATGCGGTGCTGCCGTTGTTCAAGCGCAGCGAGGACCATCACGGCGGCGCAAATGAATGGCATGGCGCGGGTGGCGAGTGGCGCGTCGAGAAGCAGCGTTTGCGCTGGCAGATTCTGGAAACCTTTGCCGAAGCCGCCGCGCAAAGCGGCGTGCCGCGCACCGACGACTTCAACCGCGGCGACAATTTCGGCATCGGCTATTTCGACGTCAATCAGCGGCGCGGCATCCGCTGGTCCTCGGCCAAGGCATTTTTGCGGCCGGCCAGCAAACGCGGCAACTTGACCATTATTACCGGAGCCCAGGTGCAGCACCTGACCTTCGATGGACGCCGCTGCACCGGCGTGGCGTATCGCGGCGGCGGCGACGATTACCTGGCGCGCGCGCGCGGCGAGGTCCTGCTCGCATCCGGTGCGGTCAATTCACCTCAGTTGCTGGAACTGTCCGGTATTGGCGATGCGGCACGCCTGCAGCAATTGGGCGTGCCTGTGGTCGCGCATCTGCCTGGCGTCGGTGAAAACCTGCAGGATCATTTGCAATTGAGAATGGCCTTCAAGGTCGACGGCGTCAGTACGCTGAACACTTTGTCTGCGCGATGGTGGGGCAAACTCGCCATCGGCGTGCGTTATGCGCTGCTGCAAAGCGGACCCTTGAGTATGGCGCCGTCGCAATTGGGCGCTTTTGCCAAATCGGACCCGGACGATCCGAATCTCGTCCGCCCCGATCTTCAATATCATGTGCAGCCGTTGTCGCTGGAGCGCTTCGGCGAACCCTTGCATGCGTTTAATGCTTTCACCGCCTCGGTGTGTCAGTTGCGGCCGACGTCGCGCGGCAGTGTGCATATCGAATCCGCCGATCCGTTTACCGCGCCCGCCATCGCGCCCAATTATCTGGCGACCGAACATGACCGGCAAGTGGCGGCCAATGGCCTGCGATTGACGCGCCGCATTGCCGCCGCCGCCGCATTGGCGCGTTACTCGCCGGTGGAAATCATGCCCGGCCCTGAGTTCCAGACTCAGGACGAGTTGGAGCATGCAGCGGGTTTGGTCGGCACCACGATCTTTCATCCGGTCGGCACCTGCAAGATGGGGCGTGCCGACGACCCTGACGCCGTGGTCGACAGTCGCTTGAGAGTGATCGGCATCGAGGGCCTGCGAGTGGTCGACGCCTCGGTGATGCCGACCATCACCTCGGGCAACACCAACTCGCCGACTTTGATGATCGCCGAGCGGGCGAGCCAGATGATTCTTGAGGACCGTCGCAAGCAATAAGACAAGCAATAAGGTGTGCTGTCGATTGGTGAAATGTCATCGCTTTGCATTATGTGGCCCTTAGCATGGTCGCAACGAGGGTTTTCCAGCATCGATAACCCTGCTTAAAGGCCTTGTGCGCACTAGACTTGTGCGAATTGCGATTGATTTCGGTGGATTAGTGCAAACCCCGATAAGTGCGGCGCATCATTGGCGCGACAATACGCGCAGCAGTGCTTTGCCTGAAATCGACACGGTCAATTTTGTTGCGGCGCACGTGAGGCCATTCCCGATTTTTTTTGCGCCGGCCATGATGCCGATGCTCGATTAAAAACATACCGTGGCAGGGGACATGATTCAAAACGAGATCATTCTTGAAACGCATGGCCTGACGAAAGCGTTTCGTGGCTTCACCGCGGTCAACGAAGTTAACCTCAAAGTCAGACGGGGCACCATTCATGCCCTGATCGGCCCGAATGGCGCGGGCAAGACCACCTGCTTCAATTTGTTGACCAAATTCCTTGAGCCCAGCGCGGGGCAGATTGTCTTCAACGGTATCGATATCACACGCGAGAAGCCGGCTCAGATTGCTCGCCGCGGCATCATCCGTTCGTTTCAGATTTCCGCCGTGTTCCCGCATATGACGGTGCTGCAGAATGTGCGCGTCGGTTTGCAGCAGCAACTCGGCACGGCGTTTTATTTCTGGCGCAGCGAGAGTTCGCTCGATCAACTCAATGGCCGGGCGATGGAATTGCTCGAACAAGTCGGGCTCAGCGATTTTGCCGATACGCTGACGGTCGAATTGTCTTATGGCCGCAAGCGGGCGCTGGAAATTGCCACGACCTTGGCGATGGAACCGGAAATCATGCTGCTGGATGAACCGACCCAAGGCATGGGCCATGAAGATGTCGACCGGGTGACGGCGCTGATCAAGAAAGTGTCGGCGGGCCGCACCATTCTGATGGTCGAGCACAATATGAATGTGATAGCGGGCATCTCCGACACCATTACCGTGTTGCAGCGGGGGGAAGTCCTGGCGGAAGGTCCGTATGCCGAGGTGTCGAAAAATCCGCTGGTGATGCAGGCCTATATGGGTACTGTCGAAGCGACCTTGCAAGGGGCACACGGTTAATGCACGCCGAGATTGAAATGACCGAGGCGAGTGGTGCGCCTGCCGCCGCCGAAGCTGTGTTGGAAATTGCCGATTTGCAGGCCTGGTATGGCGAATCGCATATTTTGCACGGCGTCGACTTACGCGTGAATCGCGGTGAGGTGGTGACCTTGCTCGGCCGCAATGGCGCCGGACGGACCACCACCATGCGCTCGATCATGGGGTTGACGGGGCGCCGCACCGGCTCGATCAAAATCAATGGCCGCGAAACCGTCGGCATGCGTTCGCATCGGATCGCTCATTGCGGTGTCGGTTATTGCCCGGAAGAGCGGGGCATTTTTGCCAGCTTATCGTGCGAAGAAAACCTGATGTTGCCGCCGGTCGTTTCGCAACAGGCCAAACCCATGTCGATTGCCGAAATCTACGACATGTTTCCGAATCTGAAAGAGCGCCGCCACAGCCAGGGTACGCGCCTGTCCGGCGGCGAACAGCAAATGCTGGCGGTGGCGCGGATTTTACGCACCGGCGCCAACCTGCTGCTGCTGGATGAAATTTCCGAAGGATTGGCGCCCGTGATCGTGCAGGTGTTGGCGAAAATGATCCTGACGCTCAAGTCGCGCGGTTATACGGTGGTGATGGTTGAACAGAATTTCCGCTTTGCCGCGCCGTTGGCGGACCGGTTTTATGTGATGGAGCATGGCGCCATCGTCGAGCATTTCGCGGCCGCCGAGCTTGAGGCAAAGATGCCGGTATTGCATGAGTTGCTCGGCGTTTGAACGGCATCCCGGCTTGAAGATTTAAATACCGTAGCCGGACCGGGCGCGGCCCAACTGCAAAGTAATGATGATGGCTTTCCAATAAGACGATAGACGATCCAGGAGACAGGCGATGAAACTCAAGAAATTGGCAGGCGCAATGGCACTCGGCATGGCGGCGCTGTGCGGCACTACGACGGTGGCTCAGGCGGCGGATACCGATACCATCAAGATCGGCTACATCACGGACTTGTCGGGTGTGTACGCCGACATTGACGGGCAGGGCGGTCTCGAGGCGATTCGCATGGCGATTGCCGATTTCGGCGGCAAGGTATTGGGCAAACCGATCGAGCTGCTGTATGCCGATCACCAGAACAAACCCGATATCGCCGCTTCGCGCGCGCGCGAATGGTTTGATCGCGACGGGGTGAATATGATTATCGGCGGCACCAATTCCGGTACCGCGCTGGCCACCAATCAGGTAGCGGGCGAAAAGCACAAGCTTTACATCAACGTGGGCGCCGGTGCCGATACCCTGACCAATGAACAATGCACTCCCTACACGATTCATTACGCTTACGACACCACCGCCTTGTCCAAAGTGTCCGGTTCGGCAATTACCAAGGCCGGCGGCAAGACCTGGTTTTTCCTGACCGCCGACTATGCTTTCGGTAAAGCGCTGGAAACCGCCGCCACCAAGGTGATCGATGCCAACGGCGGGAAGGTGGTGGGCGATGTGCACCATCCTTTGTCGGCTTCGGATTTTTCTTCGTTCCTGTTGCAGGCGCAAGCCTCGAAGGCGCAGATTCTGGGCCTGGCCAATGCCGGCGGCGACACGGTGAATTCGATCAAGGCGGCCAAAGAGTTCGGTATTACCAAGACCATGCAGATCGCGCCGTTGCTGGTGTTTATCGCCGACGTGCATAGCCTGGGCCTGGAAACCACGCAGGGTCTGTTGCTGACGGATAGCTGGTACTGGGATCAAAACGATGCGTCGCGCCAATGGGCCGCGCGTTACTTCGACAAAATGAAGAAAGAGCCGGGCAGCTTGCAAGCGGCGGATTATTCGGTGATGACCAATTACCTGAAAGCCGTGCAGGTTGTGGGCAGCACCGATCCTGACAAGGTCATGGCCCAGTTGAAGAAAGCCGGGGTCAACGATTTCTACACCAAGGGCTATATCCGTCAGGATGGCTCCTTGATTCATGACATGTATCTGATGCAGGTGAAAAAGCCCAGCGAATCGACCAAGCCTTGGGACTACTACAAAGTGGTGACCAAGGTGGCCGGCGACGATGCCTACACCACCAAGGCCGAATCGAAGTGTGCGTTGTGGAAGTAAAACAGTGGCAGTGAATCGTTGTAATTAAGCCGGTGCCCGTACCGCGGCAATGAATGCCGCGGTACGAGTTGTCAGCGCGGCGTGTCGCCCGATAGACACTGCACGTTGGCAGCAAGTGTATGCGCGCAAGTGTGTGCGTCTCGATTCCTTATTCAAGCGGATAGACCGATTCGATGGATATCTTTGGCATTCCGTTGCCGGCGTTGTTGAGCCAATTGCTGCTGGGACTGGTGAACGGTTCCTTCTACGCGATCTTGAGCCTGGGCCTGGCGGTGATTTTCGGCCTGCTCAATGTGGTCAATTTCGCCCATGGCGCGACCTTTATGCTGGGTGCCATGGTGACCTGGATGGGTTTCGCTTATTTCGGCATCGGTTATTGGCCGATGTTGATCCTCTCGCCGCTGGTGGTCGGTTTGTTCGGCATCGTGCTGGAGCGTTGCCTGCTGCGTTGGATCTACAAGATCGATCAGTTATATGGTTTGTTGCTGACCTTCGGCCTGACCTTGGTGATCGAAGGTTTGTTCCGCTCGATCTACGGTTCGTCCGGCCAGGCTTACGATGTGCCCGAACTGTTGTCCGGTGCGACCAATCTGGGCTTTATGTATTTGCCGAATTATCGGGCCTGGGTGGTGGTGGCCTCGCTGACCGTCTGCTTCTCGACCTGGTTTGTGATTGAAAAAACCAAGCTGGGTGCTTATTTGCGCGCCGGTACCGAGAACCCCAAATTGGTTGAAGCGTTTGGCATCAACGTGCCGCTGATGGTGATGCTCACTTATGCCTTCGGCTTGGCCTTGGCGGCGTTCGCCGGGGTGCTTGCCGCGCCGGTGATCCAGATTTCTCCATTGATGGGGCAACCGATGATCATCACCGTGTTCGCGGTGGTGGTGATTGGCGGGATGGGATCCATCATGGGCTCGATTCTCACCGGCTTGATGTTGGGCGTGGTGGAAGGTTTGACGCGAGTGTTTTATCCGGAGGCTTCGGCGACCGTGGTATTTGTCATCATGGTGCTGGTGTTGCTGGTGAAACCTGCCGGTCTGTTCGGTAAAGAAAAGTAAAAGGACGGTAATGCTTAAGAAAGCGCTCTACGGTTTGCTGCTGGCCGGCCTGCTTGCAGCGCCCTGGCTTGGCGTGTACCCGCTCTTTTTGATGAAAGTGCTGTGCTACGTCTTGTTTGCCGCGGCCTTCAATTTGCTGATCGGCTATACCGGTTTGTTGTCCTTCGGTCATGCCGCGTTTCTCGGCCTGTCGGGCTATACCACCGGTTATGTGATGCAGACGCTGGGGCTGCCGCCCGAGGTCGGCTTGTTGGCCGGGGTGGGCGCCAGTCTGGTGTTGGGTTTGGTGATGGGGATCCTGGCCATCCGCCGCCAGGGTATTTACTTCGCCATGATTACGCTGGCGTTGGCCCAATTGCTTTATTTTGTCTTTCTGCAAGCGCCCTTCACCAACGGCGAGGACGGTCTGCAAGGCATTCCGCGCGGCAAGTTGTTGGGCCTGCTCGACCTGTCGCACGATCTGACTTTGTATTACGTGATGGTGGCGGTGGTGGTGCTGGCCTTCCTCTTGATCGTGCGTATTGTGCATTCGCCGTTCGGGCAGATTCTTGCCGCCATCAAAGAAAACGAACCGCGCGCAATTTCGCTCGGGTACGATACGGATCGCTTCAAATTGCTGGTGTTTATCTTGTCGGCCGGACTGGCCGGATTGGCCGGTTCGCTGAAAGCCCTGGTGCTCGGTTTCGAGACCCTCGGCGATGCTTATTGGACCACCTCAGGGCTGGTGATCCTGATGACACTGGTCGGTGGTATGGGGACCTTGCTCGGGCCGCTGGTAGGTGCCTTTCTGGTCATTGCACTGGAAGATCGGCTGGGTGACATCGGTCAGGGGCTGGCCTCGCTCACCGGCATCTCGTGGTTTGCCGGCTTGGGTGAGTCGGTGACCATCGTGGTGGGATTGATCTTTATCGTCTGCGTGCTGGTATTCCGGCGCGGCATAGTCGGCGAGATTGTGGCAAGATTCAAACCTTTGCGCACTTAGCGGCACGCCGTCCAGCATGCCCGACTATGGGCTGTAAATTCACTATGCTGGATAGTTATGCACCATATAGGGTAAATGCTAGCTTGTTGCGGGGTGTCCGGTGGTTTATCTTTCAGTCAGTTCGACGCACCGCATTTGTAAGGTGGGGAACGAGGAGACAATAAGGCATTCAGTGCCAGAGAAAAGCGCTGTTGGATATATATCCAGCAGCGCTTTTTTATTGGTTTTTTCGTTCCTGCTTACGAGGGCTTGGATTTGCGGCATACCCGTTACGCCAGCACACGATAAACGACATGCGTAAAGCACCCCTTTTCCTGCTGGGCGGGAATCATTTCGACCACGCCGCGGAGCATGGCGGCCTCCGGATATCCTCCAGGTGGGCGCGGCTTGACAGGGTGACGCAGGTCAAAAATATTTAACCTATTAAATAGCCGGTGCATTTCCAGCACCCGCTTACCGTGATTAATCTTGTTAGAAATTTTGACATGGCACTAAATAGCAGCCATGGCCGATTATTGTTGATCATTGTTGATTATTGTTTTTAATCCATTTCATGAATAAAGCGAGCCAGCTCGCACAGGAGATCACCATGAAGCAGTCTTTTCGACTTGTGCACGGCCTGCTTGCCGTTGCCTTGTTGGGTAGTGCCACGGCCGCGCTGGCGCAGATCAAGATCGGCGTGACCTTGTCCACCACCGGTCCGGCCGCCTCGCTGGGTATGCCGGAGAAGAATACGATCGCACTGCTGCCCAAGGAAATGGGCGGGCAAAAAGTGGAGTATGTGGTGCTGGACGATGCGACGGATGCGACCCATGCCGTGCAAAATACCCGCAAGCTGACCAGCGAAGACCATGTCGATGCGATTATCGGCTCGACCGTAACGCCGAATTCTCTGGCCATGACCGATGTGGCGGCCGAGAGCAAGACGCCGATGATTTCGCTGGCGGCAACCATCAGCATTATCGAACCGATGGACGCCAAACGCGCCTGGGTCTTTAAAGTCCCGCAGAACGACGCACTGATGGCCGAGGCGATTGCGCAGCATATGGCCAGGCATGGCATCAAGACGGTCAGTTTTATCGGTTTCGCCGATGGTTACGGCGAAAGCTGGCTGACCGAATTTAATAAGGC